>Ga0182027_10000287_pt1 | contig 87119 bp, 52 predicted proteins | sample 712E1DmetaG_FD_121300 | JGI IMG/M metagenome (GOLD analysis project Ga0182027, IMG submission 121300) | Permafrost microbial communities from Stordalen Mire, Sweden - 712E1D metaG (Illumina Assembly) | ecosystem: Environmental > Terrestrial > Soil > Wetlands > Permafrost | place: Sweden... | reverse complement strand
AGAGCGCAATGATGGCCATCCCGACCCGCCGTTCAATCACCTGCCCCCCGCGTCCCCAACGGATGGCTGTAGCCTGGTCTTCCCCCATCGCCCGCGCGATCCAGTAGGCCAGAGAGGCGGCGGGATTTGCATTCGATGGCGTATTCTCTGGTGATGCGACAATTGGCGCACGTGAAGCATCCCTTGGGCGAGCGACAAAGGAAAGATAGGTGACGAGCTGCTCCCGATCATTAATAAAAGGTCCCACATGATTCTTGATTCCTACTCGCCAACGACCCTGCGTTAATTCGCTCAAAGCTTTCGTATGCCCAAGACCAGGGAGAGATGTTTTGCGGTAGCCACCAAGGAAGGCGCTGGATATATTGGGAGATTCCGCGGTGTCTTTGACCAGCAGATCGTTTGCATCCCCATAGGTCGGACCGAATACCGCCAATCGAATAACAGGCTCCGCCCCTAGAAGTTGCCGGCGAATTTCCACAGGAGCCGCCAGCCATTCTCTTAAATCCGCTTGAACAAGGATGTAATCATCCTCGGGAGCCGCATTTGCCAAACGCCATTCCTGCTTTGTTAAGAGACGGCCTCGAAGCGGCTTGCCATTGTCGCTGCGGACTTCCTTATTCAAGGCAAGCAGCGCCTGTTGGTTTTGCTTTTCCACGATTTCGATGCCGACCACGCGCGCCGCGCCTAGCCGCAAGGCAAGCCGCATGAGAATGGCGTTGCCGGATCCATCGTCTTCTATGACTCTCCCCTTAAATTCCTCCTGACGCTCCAGCATGCTCGCAATAAATGGAATCAGGAATTGATCGAAATCGATCGGGCCTTCTACGACAAAAAGAAGTTTATCAGAAGCATCGATCACTGTATCGGCAGGCAGAATATCACGACTGACGATTTTAACCGGGCCTACTTGGAGAAAATGGACATCCCCATTCAAGGAAACCCCCGTCACCGTTTCAACGCGCGTTTGCCCCAGACTGATGAAGCTGGTGATCCTTTGCAGATGTGCACGAATAATGACCGTGTTCAATGGCAGGGAATTAGCGTGGGAATTGGGGACAGTCCCCAGAAGTGCCCCAGGCGGGGCGGCGGTCAACCCTCGGCGGGCGAGTTGCCCCTCGAAATAGGTTTTGAGTTCGGTGCGGACATTCTCTCCAATCTTTTGCTGGATGAGAAATTCATCGAGATGGGCGACCAGTTGTTCGGCGACCTCAGCGCGTGACCGGGTTCTCTCACCGGGAGACAGGAGGACCAGGGGATTTGTGAACACCAAACGGCCGTCCGTTGTGTATCCTGTTCCCTGGATAAAATGGGTTAAAGTCGCATTGCCTTCGGCCGCAAACCCATAGAGTTCCGCCAACCGGCCGTAGAGTTTTGCCACATCCGCCAGGATTGTGAGAACCGCCCGACGATCACTGCTCTTGAGGGCTATCCACTCCTTCTTCTGCTGGCTGAGGGGCAGCACCTCCGCCATATCGATATCCAGCTGTTGGCCTTGAATGTCCTTAAATTCGAGTCCCGGGGGAAGCAATGGCTTCAGTTCGGAATGCGTCCCCATGAACTCCCATAAATTCAAAGCCGATGTCCATTCCCTGTCGCCTCTGTCAAGCGATGAACGCGACCTGGCACCCTGTCTGGAAGCCGACTTGAAGAGCCCCCCCACCAACGGCACGGCCGCCAACCGGACGGCGGCCTGCTGTGTCCTGGGAACCGCGCCAGGCTGCAGATTTGAGGCAGACCCCGGATTCTCCGACGCCGGTGCACGCAGCTCTGCCCAAAGCTGTTTTTGAGGTACGGAATTCGGATTGGACGCGGAGAGAGTGTTCAGGTCATCAGCAAAAGCTCCTACTTTCTTCTTGTAAATCGCCTGCGCGGCGCGCCGCAACGACGCATCACTGATTTGCGCTTCGCGCAATCGCTTAAGGAAGACAGCCGCATTTTCCGTGTTCACGGGTTTCCGACCCGTGGAGAGATCTTTTAGAAATCCATCATTTTTTAAAGAACCAGGAGACTGCACAAAATAGCTCGCCAGATCCATATACATTTCCTGCAGAGCGCGGACATGATCGGGGAAAGCGCCGCGAATGTAGTTCAAAGAGGACAGGGTCCATATCAAAAACAACTGAGGCATGCGATGCACGGCAAGGGTTCCCACGAAGGAGGCATACTCGTTGTGCTGCGGACTATAAGGCCTGAACAGGAAGAGCAATCGACGCCGGAGATACAGGCGCGTGCGCCAATACCATGCATGGAGGACTTCATGATGGAGTGTTTCGGAACGGAAAAGGCGGTAAATATCGTCGTATGTAGCGTTGTCGATGTACTGCTGGATAATGTCATAAATCAGATTTTCGTCCCGGCCGAATTGCCCGTGGTTGTTCAGACGTGTCTCAAAGATTGAGACCAATCGTTCTTCCCCCGCTGCCGTCTGGACCGGGGGGCCGACTTCGGTCTGCTTATTTCTTGAACGAAGAATGTCCCATAGATCGCCCGCCTTGGCCCGGATGTCAGGCTCTAAGATAAAGGCCGTATTTGTATTCGAATAATATATTCCACCAACAGAATACGACCCGATGGGATTGTCCAGGCCATAGACGGTTACATGGATGCTTTCTCCGTTATGATTCAGTGTGATTTTCTCGGGACTCTTGCCGCTCAAATCAAAGTACCCCAAATACAGAGTATCACCGACCACCTGACCCAGAGCGGTCCACCCCTGAGGATAGAGAACAGAATGCAGATTAACGATGATCATCCCCAGAGTATTGTCGTTGAGAGTTCCCTTTTCGTACAACTTCGCCAACTCGTTGATAGCATTCAAAACCGTGGGGCGTATGGATGGAGGCAGTTCATTGGTGACTATGCGATATGGCTGGAAATACACATCCGCCGATGGTTTGGCGGACGCCGCGGCAAGTCTTGAAGCAGTGGCTGCGGCGGTTGCTGACTTGACGAAAGTTCGGCGGTTCATTCGGCGATTATTTTCCGTCACACGCAGAGTTGGGCCAGCCATCGGATTGCCATCCACCGGAGTCGAGCCAAAAAGGTTTGAATCATAGGCGATATGATTCCGGGCGGCCCAGCGGGCGATGCTGACGGCGAACGGAGCCACAATGAGTTCAACAGGCAGAAGCGGCAAGGGCAGGAAGTGGTTGAGGGCAATGGTGATCAAGGCAGGAAGTCCGTAAGACATGAGAATCAGGACCTGCATTCCCAACTGTTTCAAGAAACCGGTTCCCGGCGGCGCCTGCTGGCCGCGCCCGAAGGCCACCCCCATGAAAAGAAGATGCGTCAGCCAGAAAATAAGCGGCAAAACAAACAGCCCCGGGACAAACGCGGAAGCAACCGCCAGGCCCCTACCGACCCACGCTTCCGCTCGATATCCCACCCAGCGGTTATTGGCCCAGCGAATCGCTGTGGCCTCATCTTTCCCCATCGCCAGCGCGATCCAGTAGGCCAGAGAGGCAGCAGCCCCTCCCGTCGGCGGCCGGGGGGTGGGTTGCACTGTTCCAGAAGCTGAATTATCGACCAGAATTGCGTCAGACCCCTGCGGGGCATTTTTCGTGGATCGTATTTGAAGCCAGAACCAGTCCCATAGAGCGCCGAATCCTGAACGGCGGAAGACCGATTGCAACTCAGGTGATAATGGATTGGCGTCGCGTACATCAGGGTGGCCTGATAACCAGCGTCGCGTAAAGGCAACAGTGTCACTGCTGGCCGGGTAGGCCTGTTCCCAATCTCGATAAAACTGATCCGGAAGCACATGTAGCCAATCGACGATCTCAGCATTAAATTTACTCGGTAATTGCTGTTGGAACATCGTCAGTAGGGTTGTTTCCCCGATAAGCCTGTATCCCTCCTCAGTTTCAAGGGAAGGCGCCCCCGCATCAAGGTACGGGTTTTGAATGCTATTAGCGATTACTTTCGGTTCAACTCCTTGCTGCCTCAAACTTTCTTTCATGGTAAAGCGATGGAGGGTCCCGCGAACAACGAAATGCGGGCCTCGGGTACGCTGGACCTCCTGTGCGATTTCTTTGCTGAATGGCCCGTCCCGTAAAAGTTGACTTTGTTGAGTCTTAGACCAAAGGAGCGCCCACATCTTGAAGGGACTGTTCCGCAGATTCTTTACGGCATCCTCCGTCAGCGGCTGAGCAGAGTCACGCAAGATTTCCAAATAGGCGTCAAACGAAGGGATTTCGCTTTTGATCGTAATTTTCCATCCTTCGTCCTTAAGCGTTTGGAGCCCGCTCTTTATGGCTTGCTGGAAGCCGCGATTAACATTGATGTCGAAAATCTTCGTGTTATCGCCGGCTCTCTTAATCCGTGATGAAAAAAGTCGTTCGAGTCCTGATCGAAGATCAGGATCCATCTGAGGCTTCGAAAACTCAGCGCGGAAATCGATTGTGGACTTATCTCCAACATTGGCCGCTTGTTCGTCATACACTTTTTGCAGGGTTGCAACGTCTATCGGCATACCGCTCGGAAGTCCCCATTCGATCCAGTACGTGACGGGTTCTGATTTGTCATAATTTTTAAGTTGATTCTTAATTTGGCTAATGACCCATTTGCCGTCTTCTTCACTTTGATTATCGTGAGAAGCCAGGATCAAATGAACCCTGGAGGATGGCACCGCTTCTGCCGGAGTAGCGGGGGTCTGACCCAAAGCTTGTTCTTGAGTGGCATTGGTGGCATTGGGGACAGTCCCCAATCGTGCGCTAGATTGCGTATTTTTGCCAGGCCCCTGGAACAGACTGGAGTCATAGGCGATGTGGCGGCCGGCGACCCAGACGCTGAGGAGACCGGCCACGGCAAGAGCGATCGGACGAGCGAGTTCGGCGGGAATGGGCAGAAAGTGGGTTATCAGCAGGGCCGCCACGCCGGGCAGGTTGTAGGCCAGCAGTGTGCGTGCTTGAGGCCAGAATCCGGACCATGACACATTCTGTCCGCGCTTTTGCGCGATCCCCATCGCCACGAGGTGCGCCACCCAGAAGAAAAACGGCAAGACGGCCAGCCGCGGTTGAATCGCTGAGAGAACTCCTAAGGCTGTCCCAACCACCGCTTCGGTCCGATAGCCCAACGGGCCATTCGCCCACCGCACGGCCGTCGCTTCGTCTCTCCCCATCGCCAGCGCGATCCAGTAGGCCAGAGAGGCGGGGGCTTCATCCTCGCCTTCCTCCAGCGTGTCATCCTGCCAGCCGATTGCAGACTCATCTAACACTTCATCATCGGGGGATTCCAAGCTCTCCTGTGCCTCCATAGATCCGCCGTGGTCGGAGAATGCTTCTCCGGATGCTTGCAAGTGAGAGAGCAGCAGGGAACTATTGATCACTCCTCCCGCCTGAACGATCGCATGCACTCCTGCAGCCAGCAGATGCTCCCGGGTGCGGCCGGCCATTCCCGTTCCGGCCGAGACGATGCATCCGGCAAGCTCAGTCAACGCGTCCATGTTCCTTCCAAGCTGGACAAAGGCGTTGGCGACCGCTTCAAAATCAACTTTGGGTTTCTCCGCCTCGCGGTCGTTGTCGGAGATGACATGGTCGCTCATGAAATCGGTGATCTCCAGGAGCTGCGCCAGTTCGGCATCAGACAAACGATATCTCGTTTGCCATTCCGTCAGTTGCGCGGCGTCTTCGACAATTCCCGGGTGGCTGCGAACCAGAAAGTCGAGCTCACCTTCGGGCAAACCCGATGGCCGGAGATTCTGCGGCTCCAGCTTTTGCGGGCGGAGGCCTGGATTGCGCATCTGAAGCCTCTGCCGGTCGCTCAGGCCGGAAATCGCGCCCTTTGACGCCGTCCCGGACATCTCCTGGATGCTGGCCGCCGCGTCCTGCACCTGAGACGACAGAGAAGCGGGCGGGTAGGCCGCCACGATGGCCGCCATGAGATTCTTCCTGGTAGCGGTCGGCAGCCCGCTGTTGTTGAGGACAGAAACATTGATCACCGACTTGGCGGGTAAGTTGAGCCCCGTCATTCCGGCCAGCAATTGAGCGATCAACATGTCCTGGCTGCGGGAGGGATCCGCAGGGGACTGCAGGTCCTTTAAGGATCCCATCAAACCGCTCAGCCAGGAACGGATTTTATTCCAGGATTTCGGGAAATGATCACGGAACCGGAGAATTGCCGCCTGCATCTTGATTTTCAAAAGCAGCCGCTGAGTGGGCTCCGTTCCCGAAAACACCCTCGCTGGGACCAGGAGCCCTCCTTCGATGGCCAGCGAACGGGCCAGATCTTCCGCTCCCGGCACGCCGCGCCGGTACAGCTCAAGAGCCACCTGGACGGCATGCGTGCGGACGCCGGCCGGTATGGACCCGGTTTCAAAGTTTCCAAGCGCGGCCGGGAGCGCCAGCGTATCGGCGACGCCGCGATAGGGAGTCAGCAGGTTTTCTAACGGAACGGAGATCAACCAAATGGGTTTGCCATTTCCATCCCGCTGCGGCCATTTCCAGAAAAGTGCCGGCTTCTCCGTCGTTGCCTGCCCGGCGGTAACAACGGGACTCTGGCGACGCTGGTGTCGCTGGCCTTGTTCAGGCGCCTGGCGGACCAGCTGCAATCCCACCTTGACACGCCCCCCCTTGGTTAACTTCAGCCGGACGGAGGTCGTGCCGCCGGATTCCGGCTTGATGAGGAGGACCGGCTCATTGGAACCGACCGTTTCAGGCAGGAGATTGATCCAAAATCTGTTCCCCGGCGCGCTCGCCGGGATGGGCAGCTCAACAATAGACTCCGACGACGGGAAATAGACGGCGAGCGATGTCGCGGCGCCGGCGTCCGCGGGGATGGTGTAAGAAAGACCTCGCGCGCCGTCTAAAAGGATGGGGCCATAGCCTTCAACCCAGTATCCAAGCCCGGGCTGGCAGAAAGTCCCTTCCGGAAGCTCCTTCAGCCATTCCCCCTTCGGCGAAGCAATGAGGTAGGAACGGGTGATCGTCTCTCCGGCGACGCCCGAGGTTTTAACATCCAGGACATATCCGCTGTCCGCTGACCAGCGAGGTGTTACGGTCACCGTCGAAAGCGAATCAGACGGCATCATCGGGATGTCCAGCGTTTGAGACGCCAGCTCCAGCCATCGAGAAGAAACGGCGACCATGGCTTCAGGCGCTGCTTCGCTGGTATGGCCCTTGACCCAATCCACCACGTCCAGGAGCCACGCATTGTGCTGCAGGAGTGTGATGGCGACGTCGAAGTCGTCTTTGACCGCTTTCGTCTTTTGTCGAAGCGTGTCCAAGCTGGTTTGAATGACTCCTTCGGTGGTCTGATCCATGTCCCTATGTACCAGAGACTCCAGGCCGACAGGCTGGTCGCTGAAAAGCCGTTGGGAGAGGGTCCCCCTGATGATCTCCAGACTCTCGCTATAGGGACCGAGGCGGGCCGGCCAGCCGGCCTTGCCCAGGCGCAAATAATCACGAAGTTCGAATGCCAGCTCCCGGGCGCTGGTGGGCTCCATGATGCGCTTGATGCTGGAAGCCGCCGTTCCTCCCGAAGTGGTGGCGGCCACGGGTCCGAAATTAAACTGGAGGTGCCGTCCGATCGCATGTCGGTTGGCCATGATGAGGCCTGTCAGAATAAGGGTCAAACCGATTGCCGGCGCAAGACCCGCCAGAGAGATCACGCCGAGCGCAATGCCGGCTCCCGACACCCATCCGAGAGAACGCTGCCAGCCTTGCGACAAAAGACTGAATAAATATCTCTGCAATGGCGTTGTCGGGCCATAATCGACGGCGTTGCCGTTTTCGTCCCTGCCATAAAGGCGATCGTGCGATTGGCCGAAGCGATGATTTAACATTCCGATCAATCGATGCGCCGCCCAGGCGGCGAGGGCGGCCGCTCCGACAAGCGCCGCGCCGTGTAAGAGACCCGCGACGGCCAGGACCCACGGAACCACGTTCAGAAGGGCCGCCGCGGCGAACTGGATTTGTTCAAACCAATGCGCGTGCGCGATTTTCGTCTCCAGAGGGAGGGCAGGCAGATGCAGCCACTGGCGTATTCGGTCTATCAGGCCCCACCAGCGGGAGCTGGTCGCCACAATGGCAGCCGGCCGCTTGACGTCCATAGGCGAGGCTTCCTTGAGCGCTTGAGCAAAGGGCATATCACTGTAGCGATTCAAGGTGTTGCCTATACCTTCATAAAACCCATCGTGCGATCCGGCCGCCAGGATGATGATATGCTGTGGCATACCCTCCCCGCGGAGGGGATTCCGGTCGGTTTTCACTATGGCCCTGGGCTGCGATTTTGCATCGTGCATTCGCAGATTGAAAAACTTTTGCAAGTGCTTATATTGGGCTTTTAAGAATGTGAAGCGTTTAATGTCATCATGATTGCCTTTCTGGTATACCGTTAAGGCAATGGCAAATTGTTTCAACCAATCCTTTACCACGGCATTAAACCCATTCGCCTCTTCACCGCCTTTGTAAAGCTGATCTTTCGCGGATTGGCTCAGACCTCTCAAAACGTATACTTTAAAAGGAAGTTCGACTTGATCTTCAGCCGGATTGACCTGGACCGGGGCTTCTTCCGGCGGCGCGTTGGTGTAGTCCGGATTCAAAGCATTGAGTTGAACGAAAACCTCGGCATAAAGGAAGTTGCGGAATTCCTCCGGTAACGGCGAGTCGGACACCGTCAGCTGCCCGGCATATCGCTGGGTTAATTGGTCGGCCAGGCCATTGGACATCTTGGCGCCCAGGAGCCGATGATCATCTTGGCCGAATTGGGCTGGAATTTCTTTCTTGAGCAGATTCGTTATGGCGCCTTCCAACTCTTTGACCCGTCGATTCACAGGGTCCTGAAGAGAAGGCGAAAAAGTTAAATACAGCCATTCTCCGGCCTCATGCAGGAGCATGAGAGCCGAGAGAAGCTTGCCCTCCTGTTCGAAGACCTGCGCCTGGGCTATCTTCTCGCGGGCAGTCTTCAACAATAATTCCACATCATCTTGATTTTTCTTCCGGCGCTGCTCCTCATCCTGTTGCTTGATTTCAGCAACCGCCTGCTCCGCCTGTTTCTTGACTGAGACGGGTACAGGTTGTGTTTCCGGCCTGGCAACGGAGGGTGAGGGAACCGCCACCTGCGAATGAATCCAGTCAGCCAGCAGACCCGCCGGCACCGCAGGATTTTTGATCTTAACTTGGGGATCACTTTCGATGAGCAACTCCAGCTCGGCTTGCAAATCAACGGAGTCCATGACCTGGTCTATATTTTCACTGATGAGTTTCAGCATCAGGCTAAGAACAACTCTGGAAAGAAGGAAGGAACCATCTGGCTGAGGCCCCAATTCACGCAAAAGCTCCAATCGCAGCCCGGGCTTGTCATTGGCCAAATCCTTCAGCAGCGCCTTGACCGGTTCCGGCAGGCCGGCGATCGGCCGGGAGACGTACGGAATTTCGGGTTCTTCCACTTTAACGGGCGGCTCTTGGATGGGCGTCTTTTGGATGACCACTTCTGGGATGGGAGCTTCTAGGACGGGTGCCACATTGTTTTGTGGTCGGGCTTCAGCCTTCGGCGCCGGCTTTTCTGCGGTGGGCGAACCCTGGGATAGGGAATCGCTTTTCACCGGAGCAACATTATGGGTGAGGCCCTCTGTCTCGGGTTTGCCGAGGGCTGCCACAATCTTTTGCCGGAGGCTCGGGCCCGCGGCCACGGATGTGCCGGGAATGCCGGTATATTCTTCAATCGTCGCGGGCTCATTTTCTTGCGCAAATGCAAGGATGCTGTTCGCTACACCCGGGCTCATGCCTTGCTGAATCAATTTAGCCAAGATAGCCCGCCGTAACGCAGCGTTCTTGGGATTGGCCGCCTGCAGGAGGATGGCGGCCGCGACGGCCTCTGGAGTTCCATACGGCTGGGACTCTTTCAACCCACCCGAAAATGCGCCGGCGACAAGGAGAAGGAGTGTCGAGATCACCGGCAGCTTCATGCTGGCCTCTTGCATCTGTGTTTGCGTGACGATTTGGGTCAATTCCTGGTAGTGGCGAAGGATTTGCGGGCCGAACAAGTACACCATCAATCCTGTGAAGCCGACCACCGCGATGCTGGCGGCGATGCGACTGGCCCCCAGGCCTCGGCGTTCTGGCGGCCGAGTCTCAGGCACGAGTTGATGGCGTGCGGCTTCATAAGCCCGATGGAATTCGGCGACCAGCGCAAAACTCTCATCACTGGGGACTTTCATTACGAATGAGAAAAGATAAGTCAAGTTATTAGCAATCTGCGATACATATGGCCGCTCGGAACCCTCGCGGCTTTCTCCATAGGTGCCAACATCGGCGATATCGCCAAAGAAGCCATAGTTGTCCCAATCATTGCCGCCGGCGTTCATTACCAACCCCGATGCCGTCACAGCGGCCGCATTTCGTCCCAGAGTGCGCACCAGATCCAATAAATAGAGTTTCTTCCGACCCTCTGGCGAACTTTCGCCCGGATACCGACGCTGGAGTACCTGCTGGAATTCCGGCGAACTCGTTTCGTCCAGTCGCAGCGTCGAGTCCCAAACGACGCGCGTACTGAAAAAGCTCCTGTCTTCGAGCTGATGCGCCGAAAGGATGCGGTCCGTTAAGGTCCCTCCATGGCGAGAGATCCGAGCCTGCCAATCGATGGCTTTCTCTTCCTCCCGTCCCGCGAATCCGAATCCTTCTCGATAAAGCGTGTTGCCTAAAATAAGGGCAGGCTCCCAGTCTTTGATTCCCGGCCCGAGATTTGCGTTTCCATAGGCGCGGAAAATGGCGCCCGTTCCCTTGTATTCATAGGCGGCGGCGATTTGATCATCAATCGATCCGGCGCTGTGTAGCGCGCTCACAAGCGCGTCGCGATAAGCGGGCCAATCGCCGGTTTGTTTGAGTCTTGAGTATCGCGCCGTCACCTGCGGAGAAACAGCCTCGAGATCCGCCATCGTACGGATAATCTCTGATCCGTGCCTGAGAACCTTTATGGGGCCAGGAATCGTGAATACGCGAGCCGAGCCGGTGGCATTCATCCTCATAAAACCTGAATATGTGATTGGCTGCTGATGGACATCAACTATAGGGACAAAGCCCAGCCTCGTTTCGATTTCTTCAGGAGAAATACGTACCGCGAGATGATTCTCGACCTTATAAACAGCGGGGACTCTTTTGCCGTCAATTTCAATGAAAGGGATGGGAACGACGTCTCCTGAATAGAGATCGAAGTGCTCCATCGACTTTGACGATCGACGCATGAGCATGTAATCTTGCTTTATCCAACGATTGGTATACCCGGGCAGCGATTGCACATCGCCCGATGGCGTGAGAGAAAATCCCCATTTTTTTAATCCCGCTTGGGCATCCAGCGCTTCCATACGTTTATTGTGTGCCTCAATCGACGCTTCATCAAAACTCAATCCGATTTTGGGCGCAGGAGACGATGCTCGGTTCCGGCCGAAAATCCCGGCGTCATACTCGATATGCCGGCGGGCGGCCCAGACGGCGATGGCGGCGGCAACGGGTGCGACGATGAGTTCGACAGGGATAAGCGGCAGGAAATGATTGAGGACGATGGTGATCAATGCTGGGATACTGTAGGCGGCGAGCGTCAGAAGCTGGCGCCCGATGCCGGTTCCCGGGGGCCCGCGCTCGCCCTTAACTATGGCAACCGTCATCGGTATCAGATGCGCCACCCAGAAGAGGATCGGCACTATCGCCAGGCCCGGGATAAAGGCCGTCGCAACACTCAGCGCCGTGAGGTATTTCGTTTCCGCCCGATAGCCTATGATCGGTTTATTCGCCCACCGCACCGCCGCCGCATGCGCCTGCGCATAGGTCTCCTTGCCGAACGTCAGCCCCCACGCCAGCCGGATCCAGTAGGTTAAAGACGCTGGCGCCCCCTTATCCGAATCGGAGTCTGATTTATCTGATTTTGTTGATGAAAAACGAGCGATCAGCCCTCCAAGCCCGAGCCGATCAGCCGTGCGCCGGGCCCAACCGTGTTTCTCTGGCCCGAGCAATTGAGCCGGATCAAATTGAAAACCTTCAAAATTGACATTTGGAATAGCGTATGTCACCGGCTTAATCGCGGCCGGAGGGATACTCAGCGGCTTCATCTGAATCTTCAAAGGCGGAGCATCATAGCGTTTGATGAGATTCAATGCGAACGCCGACCAGTCGGAGAGATCTGCACCCGGACGCTGGCTCTGGATGTATTGGCGAATGAACGCTGCGGGATCCGGAAGTCCCACGAGGTTCTTCTTTGGAGAATGAAACCGCATCAACCGTTCTAACTCGGGGGTAAGATTGGCCCCCGGCAACGAGAGGAGCTGGGCGGCGGACAGGTGCCGGTCAGCGAAATTTCTTGAGCCGGAAGTCATGCGCCGGACCAGAGGCGCGAAGCGGAACGGGGTCGCACTTTTTTCCCCGTCCGCGGCGGTTTTATCTTGTCCTCCCGGCGACATCATCATCGTCGCTTCCAAAAAGATATCCGCCAATTCACCAACGCCTTCGAGCCTGGCCACGTTGGCCATCACGTTGATCGGAGCATCGTTTCCGAGATCCTTGAGGTGACTGATCGAATAACCCTTTTCGACGAAGGCATGGACGGCCCGGCCGATCGCCTCGTCGTCATACCCGTATCGATGCAGAATGTCTCGGAGAATCTCCGCCGGGAAGACGGGAAGCGCGAGCACTCTCGTAAGGACACCCGCAAACTCCGGATCAGAGAATCCGGCGATGAGATTGTCCGCAATAGTCTGCGCCGAGGACTGGCGGGCTGTCGAAAGCGACAACAGCATTAACCAGGGGAAGGGGTTCGGCTTATTTCCTTCCTTCTTTGCCCGTTGAAGCACAAGATCCAGGACCTGATCCGCTACGCCTGGGTCCAGATGGCCATGGCGGCCCAGAACATACAGGGTCTCCGCCAGCCGCAGGGTGTCATGAAACTTCGGGTGCTCGAAGGCTTGATAGATCGCCGAAGGGTCGACCCAGGACGGCTGCGGCACCAGACCCTTGGAAATGGCGCTATGAAAGCTCAGTGGCAGAGGTTCCTCATCCGCCGCATCGACCACCGCCGCTTTCCCGTATATGTCTGAAGGAACCAGATTCAAGGCGAGCAGCAGCCGGAGATCACCATACGTCATGGAATAATGCGTCAAAGGTTCGACGACCTGGCGACCTGCAAAAGCGGCGGTCAGCATGGCCAGTGCTTCCGTCTTGTGTATCAAGGTAATTCCCGTGCCATTCCCTCCGGTCGCGGAGAGGAGCGTCGCGATCTGCGCCCTGTAGGCCTCAGACTTTTCGAGGACTGCGAAGAACCAACGGTGTGTGGCCTGGGTGAAATGCTCATTGATGGTCCGGTTCAGGTCAGGATGGAGCCTGAGCAGGGCCAGGTGAATGAAGTGAGCGATCTCATGGGCAAAGGTTAGATCTGTTTGATTCTGATCGCGATGGGGGCCGGATTCGGCTGTAATAATGTGGGTTTTGAGATTGTAGCTTCCCTGTAGATCTTCGCCTCCGATATGGAAGACGTCCGTTAGATTTACCAGCCGTGCTTTGTCCAGATCAGCCACTTGCACCAGCAGGTGCTTCATCACCGGATTTCCGAAGGCCCGTTCCTTGAAAGATTCAACCGCCTCCGGCGTCAGGAAATTCCGGTGGTATCTCATCCCAGGGAGCGGAGTGAAAGTCTTCAGCGACTTCAGATCGATGGATGCCAGATACTGTGAAAAGATCTTTTCTAAAGCCCCATCTTTTACCGCATGGTAGAGGTGTTCGTTTGCCACAATTTCTTTCGACGGCTGGATTGGTACGGCCACTTTGGCAATCGTCTGATCCGGGTTGACGATAATGATGAAATTATCCGCCTGCTTAACCGAGAGGACCGAGCCGGCTCGCGCCAGGAGGATGAGTGATCCATCCGCAAGCGTCTCCAACAGCTCAAATTCATATCCGTGTTCGGCAGACGCGATATCTTCATAATAAGCGGGACTGCCATATCCGTGAGGCTGAGATGTCACCGTACTGCCCGGCAGCGGATTGAGCCCGACAAGGCCATGAGGCTGGAATACCGGGTCTACCGTATCCGAAAACGCTTTATAGGCCGGATCCGCGACCCCGCCGGTTCCTAATAGAAGGGGGCCTCGACCAAACCGGTTGGACGCATTCTTCGTTTGATGCGTTTTCACATTGGCGAGCCAGGTGCGCCGTCGAGCCGCCTGCTCGCTTTTCCCAGCCTCTCTTGCCAGTCGGTAAGCCTCCTGAGCTGCCTGGTAGATATCGATCGCTGTTCTCTCCATGGCGGCCGCATCACCGTCCACATGCGAAGCCGCAAAGGCTGTCGCGAGAGCATAAGTCGTAAACTGCGCCGCTTCGAACCGGGGCGCGAAGTACTCCTGGGCCCAGAGGTCGCGGCCTTCCTGCGGGGTCAACGCGCGAACCCCATCCTCCGTCGCGATGATGAGAGCCCCGGGGGCCAGCAGATAGCGATACTCCCGCTCCTGCTTCGACATCTCGGCATCGAGAGGTTTGGAATTACCCCACCCTTCGCGGGAGGCTTTCCCTTCACGGCCCACGATTGTCCCGAAGACCTTGAGCAGCGTCCCTGCACGCTGCCGCCCCATCTCTTCCGCGATTTTGCGCGTGTACGGATGGGTGGCGACTAATCGATAACCTCCGCTCAGGCGCACAGACCTGAGCGCCGACCCACCGGACGTCGGAGATGACCCTGAGTTCTGGTTAATGGGCGTCACATTGGACGACACTTCGCCGGAGACATCAGGCACAGGGACGGATACTGGAAGAACGATAGAAGCTTCTGTTTTCTGAGTCTGCAGCAGAGCAAGGCCGGTGAGCAGCTGCTCAAGGCGAGAGGCGTTGTCGAAGAGATATCCGCCGGAAGCAAAGAGCTTGAATACGTAAACGAACTCATCGCTGTAGTCGATTCCGTGGCTATCCAGAAGATGAAAAGCCGTCATCATACCCAGGGACGGGGAAAGTCCGGCATCCAGGATCGTATGCTGCGCTTCCTGGATGAGCGTCCGCTCGTTATAGATCGGAGAAGCGGCAATCTTTTTCAGGGCTTCCGTCAAACCCTGGATGTCTTTAGCGCGCAACGCGCGAAGCAGTAAAAGCAGGGTCTGGCGATTCTCCGGGCTGATAACGCCGACAGCGCCTAAATCAATCATGAAGGCGTCGCGCCGATTGCTGCCGACAAGGATATTGGCGCCGTGAGGATCATCATCGTACTCGCCGTCGATGAAGACCTCCTGGGCAATTTCGAGTGCGACCGCCGCCTGCACCGGTCCCGGATTCTCAACATTTTTCAACGCCTCCCCCTGCGCGAACTCCTCCAGCATCAAACGGTTGTCGTCGGAAACCCATACGTGGTTCGGGATATGGATGCTGACGCGGTTTCTCAATACGACTCGCTGCAGCCATTGAACCAGCCGGCCCAGGGGCCGCTCCAGGCGGGTTTGCCGGTTCCGGCGCACAATTTGCTGCGCCTGAGCTTCCACATGGAAATCCAGTTCGCGCTTGAGCATGGCTCCGAGGACCCTGGCCAGCCGCTTCGGCAGATAAATTCCCATTTCCGCCAGGGGTTGGCGCACATCTTCATAGACTTCGGAAAGGAACTTCGTTTCGGATTGCAGTTCCAGGTCCGCTTCGGGACGCTTCTCCTTGAGCACGCGGTAGTCTCCGTTCTCAAGTTCCACCAGAAATGTCGCTTTGATGGAGGCGTTCCCCAGCGTTTTGACAAATCGCTTGATCTTCATTCCCGCCGGCAGTTTGTCCTTGGAGAGCAGATAGGCCACCAGCCTGTGCATGGGACGGGCATCATCCGTCAATTCGCGCAGAGAGTCGGAGACTTCCGCCGGAACGCCCAGGACTTTGGCCATCATGCCGATCTGCTGCCCCCCCTTGATTCCTGACAGTCCGATCGCCGAAAGAGCGATCTTGGCGAGCTCGCCATAGCCCAGACCGGTCGAAGGCTCACCCAGAAGCCGCATGAGAAGAGCGCTCAAGATATCGGCCCGCTTATAGAGGTCCGCATGACGGAAGACCGCATCCCAGATCAGTTTGATGATCTTGACCGTTCGGCCGCCGCGCGCCGATTCCGGGACGCGAGAGTTGAATAAGAAATCCAGAAATTGCTGTTGGATGGCCGGTTCAAGGAGCAGTCCACTTCCTTTGCTGCTTCCGAAAAAGAGGCTGATCAGGATCTTTTGCTTTGAGGTTTCGCCGTAGCGGGGGAAACGCGACGGAGGCGGGCGCGCCATGTCCTCGCGGAGCGAATCCAGGGTGACGTTCAACCGAACTTCCTCGTCTTTCACAAACTCCGGCTTCGGCATGGACGGATCCAGGAGCCATTGGAGCAGCGCCAACTTGCGCGACGCCGGCAAGTCCCGAAGATCGACTAACGCCTTATCGATCACCGTCTGCGTGTCCTTGACGCGTTTGTTCATCAGATTGTTGGGATGGGAGAACATCAACTGATAGGCCTTTTCGAATTCCTCGGGAAGCGTGGCGAGTTCGTCGACCAACTGATGGATCATCTCATCCCGGGTTGGGGAGAATTCGGGGAAGAATTCATCGGAGGTTAAAAGCGCCAACTGGGAAGCAAAATCGGAATACCGCGCGGGATCTTCGGAGAGGCGTCGTTCGAAGGCAAGAATGCGGTGGCGTTCCGCGGTGGCCGGATTGTGCCATTGCCCGGCCAGATCCAGCAGTTCCCGGCTGGAAAAGGCATTCAGAATTCCGGCGTCGTCCCCAAGGACGCGATAAATCCAAAGGTCCCGCGTAGCGGAGGGCCGAGTGAAGAAGCGGCGCACCTGGGCCAGGCGGTCCGCAATCGAGAGACTGCGGTCTTCGACGATCCTTTCGAGCGAAGATTCAAAGAGATAAGGCAGCATCAGATCGACCTGCGATTCCACACCCCCCGCTTCCTTAAAAGCCGGCGACGTCCGATACGCCGCCGGTTCTACCTGTTTTTTTCCCAGAACCAGTACGGCCGCGTTGAATTTATCAATGTCAACATCATGGACCAGATTGGGGATGATATTTTGGGATATATCGGCGACGATCTCCTCCTGACGATCGGGGGGAAGACGGTCAAAAGAACGGCTCAGATCGTATAGATGAAACGGGCTCATGTGCCCGTCGATGCTCTGGAGCCCCGCGATGCGATAGATCGTATAGGCATAGAGCAGATAATTCCGGCAGGGGGATGCCGGGAGGAAATGGAGAATATCATCCCGCCTCTGTCGATAAGCTTGCGCGAGAGCGGTTCCGGCAAAAAGACCTTGCGATTCCTGGCCGATCAAATCCGCGAAGTAAGCCTTGAACATCGCCTGCAGAAGTTGATCGGGATTTGTCGGCTTCCCTTCCCAGGGAAAACCGCTTTCTAAAACCGAATGCAGGCGAGTCTTCGTCTCCTGTACTTCATATATTCCGGCACCACGGAAGATTCCTGACGCTTTGCCAAAAGTAATCGCCGGATTGTTAGAGAAATCATCAGCAAATGGCGGCATGTCGTCCGCCTTCTCGAAATTCAACAGAATGGCAGCGCCCATATAGTTCGCATAATCGATGAGATATGAACTTGGCTTTGCCAGATGCGAGACATAGTCAAACAGCCACACCTGTTCGGTTCTGGGCAAAGAAATAAACGTCTCACGAAAATGATCGGTCGTGCCGTTCACATAGGGACGCGTGGCCAGCTGATTGTGAAAATGAAAGAGAAGCCGATGTGTCGGCACGGAAAGCTGATCCCAACCCGCGATGTTTCTGGATGCCATCGCCGAGTGGTAGAAATGCGCTGGATCGTACCCAAGCGTCGAAGGATCAAAGTCTTCGGCGAAGAGAAAATGCTCCCAGAGGTTGGCAACGCCGGACTCGCTCAAGCGATGCCGTTTGATCAAAACCTTGAGAACTTGGTCGTCGGTCGGGATGCGGTGCTTTTCCAGCCAGCGTGCGTCCTCGATTGGATCCTCAGCTGCGAGACGAGAATCCGGAGACATGAACAAGGCCTTCAATTGCTCGCGGGTGACAAGAGGGACAGAGTAATTGATTCCCGACTCCACAAGCGAGGAGAACTCTTCCATCGAAAGCTGGCCCGCCAAAAACAGGGCCACCACATGATCACCGAGCCGTTGAAGATCCCCCTTCAGGGCCTCTCCCTGGCGACGCAGTTGCCAGTCGGACATGCCACGACGCAGTTCCCCATGCACTTCCTTGAGCACCTCGACCCATAAGGCCGAATAGGAGGCGTCATCACCGCTTTGCGGACACAGCTCGTCAAGCATTGGAATAAAATCGGGCTGCATCATGAGCGCCTGATGAGAGCTTCCCCAGTAGGCTTTTTGAATGTCTGCACGCAGGGCTTGAAGCATGACCAACCGCTCACGACGCCCCATCGAAACGGTATGAAGCCTGTGCAATAATTCCACGATCAAATCGCGAGCCGGTCCGCCCCGGATCGTTTGAGCCGAGGAGTCATCGAACATAGCGTAAAGAGAATTCTCTCGAGATGGCGACGGATTTGGATAGTTATAAATCCAGTAGGCATAAGATCTAGCGGTCCCTCCGATCTCGGAAGGAAGGGCGTCAAAACGTTCACGCATAGACTCCTGCCGCGCGAGAAGCGCCAGGAGTCCGGGAATCTCTTCGGCCGGGCAAGTCTTGATGGCCTCCTCAATTTTGCCCTTCCAATACAAAATGCCGGTCTTGTGATGACTGTGCCAGATCAGGAGAGCCATCATCATGTCGGCTTGCCTTTGCGTCAGCCCGACGCGCCGAAGGTCATGATTCAGCAAAGTGCGGTCCATCGTATTTGTGTGCCCGTTGAAGACTCGCTCCGGACAGAGCGTGATCACCATCTCTATTTCTTCCAGATTCATTGCTTCGCCGAGCAGGCGGCTCATCTCCGAACGCGTTGGTTTTTCGGCGAAGCGGACCACGGCATTATAAAAAGCACGCTCGCGGCTTATTACGGCTGCATTGCTTTGAGCCGTAAACTCCGTTCGGGAATCGTAATGCTGCCAGTAGTTGTCGCGGACGACCTTACGGATACCCATCAAGCGGTCTGCGTCCATCGGATGATCCGTCAGATAGGAAAAATACCGCGACGAATCGCCTTGTTGAAGGCGCAAGAACGTATCCCAGATTCCGATGGCATAGCGGACGCTGTAACCCGCCTGATCCATGCGCGTCAGGAAGGCCTGGTCGGCGACTACTTCGGAGCCGTAGCGGCCTGAATAAATCCGCAGCATGTCAATCTCTTCGCTTTTTAAAAGCTGCCTCCATTCCGTCTCGGCCAATTTAATCCGGTCTTCCTCAATATGTCCCACTTCGTGGACCAGGATGAACGCCAGGGCATCCAACGGAAGATTGTTTTTCCGAAGGAATTCAAGCAGGCCCGTATAGACCACCACATAGTTTGTCCTATCCGACGTATAGGCGTTGACCTCCGGCGAATCGACGAGGACGAGGTTGAACCGATTGGCCGGGTAACCGTAAGCGGATAGGACGCGGTCCAGAACCCCCCGAACTTCGCCATAGGCGGCGCCGAAGAGAGGATCTTCAGCGCTCTCGACCACATGGTGGGACATCTTTTCCTTGGCGAGCTTGCCTTTGACGAAAGCTTCATTCCTGCTGTTGAACGACTCTTCCAGGCGGTCGAGGACGGCTCCGATGGATTCTGCGCCAACCTGAATGCGGAGATGGCGAAGTACGGTTTCGATAAGGGCCGGCTTTGTCGGGTTCAGAGGATCAAGCGGATTGAGGCCGAGATCCTTCATCATGGCTGCAAAGCGGGCGTCGTCTCCCGCCGATTTGGCGGTCATCAGCGCTGTGATAAAATCATATGCCTGTTGAATATCACGACTCTGTTTGAATGCCTTGGAAATGCCTGTCGGGATGAACAGGAGCGGCACGAACGCAAGTTTGGCTCCGGCCAGTCCCCCGAGGACTGCCTTACCGGCGACGATGCCTCCCAGAAGCGTGCCGGGGACACCGAACACCAGAGCCAGGATTCCGAGAGCAACTACGACGGCAACCACCGCCAGCGGCTTTTGCCAGCTGTGGCCGCGGGATTCTGCGGCGGGGACTTCCGGCCTCCCCTCGTCAAGGACCCCCATAGCTTCCGAGATCGCCCGATCCTTGAAATAAACCCTGGCAGCGCGGTCTAAAACGTCTTGCTGCTGAGTATGGCTCCATTCGCTGGAAATGAGGGGAGCGAGGATCCCTCCGATACGCGTCATTAAACTCTGATCCTCCGGGCTGCGGAAATCTCTAATGTCGGGATACTTGCTGAGCTGCACGTAATCGTTAAATTCTCCTTGAGTGACACCATTTTTCTTCAAATGATCCACGAGGGCGGCCGCCCGGTTCCGGAGTTCCCTTCCCGGCATGGGCGAACCGGCCGGTTCTCCGACCAGATAACCTAAGTTACGCTCCGATCTGCTTGGCTTATCCGCCACATGAGTGAGGACGCGCACGTCGCGGTCATGTCTCGCGAACGGGCGGCCGCGTTCACTGTCGTAGGGATGCGTGTAGACGCCGATGTCGATTAAGAATTGCTTGTATTGCGAGATCCTCTCACGACTGCCCAATCCGCCGTCTCTCCAAACACGATCCGTATGCGCCATCGCCTCATCGATGTGACTCGTGTCGGGCACATCCTTCATTCCGGGAGTCAAGAGCGCGGCCACCCAATCGACGGTCAGCTCGACCGTTTGCGACCGTTCGGATATATCACGTTGCATCGCCTCTTTCTGCGCCTTGGTAAACGAACTATGCAGATAATCAAGAAAAGATTCACCCCGAAACACCAGCTCAAACCGGGTTTGGCTCTCGTTTAGCTGATCCAATACGTAAGATAGTTCCGAGCCCCGCACCCACCGCTGAGCCGTCTCACTTCCCAAAAGAAGGTGCGAGAACTCATGCATGAGTACCCACTCAAGAGCTGTGTCGGATAATCCGCGCGCATATCCGGCATTGAATTGGACCTTGAACTCGCCGGTCTCGCTTTTTTCGGCATCCGCAAAATCCGGATGACTCTCAAGGACTTCAAGACTGGTCTTGTCCAGGATATCGAGGACCCTGTCCAGACTGAGCGGATCAGGAAGGCTATTTGTTTCTTCGGCAATATCCCAGCGCAAGTCGTTCAGAACCCTGAGCCACTTAAGATCCCCGTTTTTCATCCGTTCCTTCAATCGATCGCGAGCCGAAACGAGGCGTTGCGTCTGGGCTGCATCTACCTTTGCGGCCTGGATAGCCGGGGCCTTCATCGCCTGAGCTCTTGAATAAATTTGGGCTTCTCGATCCTGGACTTCCTTCATGGCGTTCTCTCCGAGATAATCCCGAACGACGCCATGCTGGTAGGCGCGCTGAAAAGCGTCTTCATCCAGAAATTTATTGAATCGTACGGGATCATTTTCAACCATCAGCTTTAGTTGCCGGAAATGCCATTTTGTGCCAAATGTCAGGAGTTGCTGTGCGGCCGCAATAATATGAGCTTGATGCCGAACATCCTTCGATTCCCCTTTCGCGAGAAGCATTTTTTCCGCGACCGCCTCAGCCACTTCGTGGAATGCCGTAATGATGTTATCGTTCTCGCCTATGGGGCCGCGCAGCACTACGACGAGTTGATTGCCGTCCCAGACATAACTTCCGCCGATCGCAAGCCCTTCCAGCCCCTCCTTATCCTGCACGACCCTGACCGAACGGATCGGGCTGTTGGCCTCATCAAGCAACCGGCGGATTTCTTCCGGGAGATCGGCGACCGGCAATGTTTCGCCGGCCTTAGCTTGCCAGGCGGTCCGTACAGCCTCCGGGATATCAACATCGTCACTGCCCATGGCTTTCTGCGTGGCACCGATGGAGGCCGTGGTTACCGTCCTCACCCCTGCGCCGAAGAAAAAGGCAGTGATCAGGCCTGCCAAACCCGCCAGCGCGCTTCGGACTTGCATTAGCGGAAAGGTCAGATTGCGAAGCTGATCAAAGCCGCGCAGCGCCGGCAACACGAAGAGACTTAAATCGAGCCCCATCATATAATCCAGAGGATTGACGTCGCCAGGAGAAGAGCCGCCGGCCCAGAGAAGCGCATCGTAAATGGAACGCAGCCAGTTGGGGACATACCAGGGGTGAGTCCCGAAATCAATATAGTTGCCGCTCGGCTGCAGGTTCCAATGGATCAAATTCAGCACTGCTTTCATCACTTTCGTCGTCCTGGGCAAGTTGAAGGCGGATCCCCGGATGAGCCAGGCCAGGGAGGTTGGCGCAAAGGACCAGAGAATTTCATAAATATTGCCGGCCAACTGCGCCATGCGCGGGGCCAGAGAACCGAACATGGCCGAGAACCCGCTCTGATGGAAATGAATGCCACCGATGACGTTCTTGAGAATGTGGTCCAGATCGGCTTCGGAAGCTCTGAGCAGATGCTGATGAACCAGAATCGTCACCTTGCCGCTGGTGCCGATCACACCAAAGGCAAGCCCCACCATCGTGGGATCGGAGGACAGCCATCGTGTGTCGGCTCCGAGGCCCGCGTCTTTCTTGCCCGAATTCACATAGACCGTGACGGAGCTTGTACCATCCGGGAAGGTCTTTCTTAGAAGAAAATAGCCATCCCGCTGAAACTTGACCAGCGCTGTGGGGTCCGAGAGGCGGTCGGCTTCGCGGGCAAACTGGACCTCGTTCATTTCCTGCGCGTGGTCATAGACCATCTTGTTCATCTTGGCCGCTTCCTCAAGTCCCAAAATGGCTTGCAGTTTTTCTGAAAGAACTCGGAAGGCGGCGGTGCGGTCCAGGCGGGCTCCGGCTCTCACAGAACCGTCGCCGCGCTCAATTCTTTGCCATCGGCGGTCGAGCATCCGTGCCGCCGCCATGTACAGGAGAGCAGCCAGGGTAAACGGGAGCGTCACCATGATGATCAACGGCAAGGTGAGAAAGCCTTGAGCGACCAAAAAAGCCAGGACAACACCCGAGAAGGTCAATAACAAGGCGGCTTTGAACCAGCCGGGAAGCGCACGCCGATCAGCGCTTGAGAACCCGCGGTTGTAGACCGAATTTGCGAATAGAAAGAGCAATCGGCCTCCGGCGCCTGCCATAAACGCAATGCCCAGAGCCACCCAGAATCCAAGACCTCCGAAGAAAGCCAGAAGCGCTAAGGCGAGGCCCAGTGCCGTCCCCATGATGGTAAACCCCGTGATGCCCCGCGGCCTGCGCTTGCCATAGGTCACAACGTTATCGTTCTTTTTAGTGGAGAAGAAATTGAAAAGGTGTGATTTCAGTTTCGCGGGCAGCATTTCTGAAAACCTGGAAAATCGTGTGAACGCTGTGTCAAACATATTGGGAGTGACGCGGGCGTTCTCCAGTCTTGTCACGACCGGCGCAACAAACTCAGGAGTCTCGCGTTCGGAAACCGAGAAGTTCTTGAAGCCTGCTTGTCTGGCCGCTGAGAGCTTATCCATTTGAAGCTTTAGTTCCCCCATGAGTTCACTATCGACTTTGAAGTGTTGATCGGGGATCTGCAAGCGTTGGCCCGTCAGGACGTTCGATTCGTCGGCGGCCTGTTTAATCGCATCCGGAGCAATGATCGGCGCGATGGATTCCGCCCATTTTGAGACATCCACGTTTGGAAGTTCTTTCGGCCTCAGGGTGAAAAAGTCTTTTTTCAACGGGTCGCGGTGAATGGAAGGCAATATCTGAATTTGATTGAGGTCGTACTGGCTCGCTATTTCTCCAGGTTTCATTCCCACCAGCGAAACCGCTAGAAGATTGAGCATGCCCGGGAGCGATACCGATTTGGATTCGATCAGGTTTCTGAGAACGCTTTGGATAGCCGGATTTTCACGCATTCGCAGGAGGAAGCTCTCGTAGTCGGCAGGGACTCCCCCGTTTTCAAGCGATGGATACTCCGCCAGAAGGCCCTGCACACTCTCGACAGGAAGGCCTGCCTGGCTGGCAAAGTCAGACCAAGCGCTCGATCGCAAGGCCGGGGTCTGACCCAAAACTCGATTCAGTTGCGGTCTCTGGGGCGCAACAGCGAGGTCTGGCGCTGGAACCTCAGCAGGTTTCTCCGTTGGGCCAGACCCCTCAGGAACCTGCGCGGGCTCCGATAGCCCCAGGAGACTTCGGACAAGACGGGGAATGTGCGCCGCGGCCTTCTTGACCTTCTCGACCAATGCGACCAACTTATGAGGCTGCGCGATGCCGGGGATGAATGCCCACTTGGTGGCGTCGGGGCCGAAGATGAGGTAGAGCAGGCCGAAGGCGCCATAGAAGGCAAGCATGTTGATTATGGACTGCGCTGACCACACGCGCTGGGCTGCCAGGCCGGTTCCAACAACAGGCGCAGGGATAGAAGGCTCTGTGACATGGCGAGCATAGCCCTTGAAAAACCGGTCAAGAGCATTCTCGCCGTTGATGCGCCGGGCTTCAGCAACTATCGCCTGTTCGCGCTTGACGACTTCCTGGTACTCTTTGCGGTCCAGGTATCTTCGAATCACGCGGTGCTGATAAGATCTATCTTCATCGATCAGCGCCCGGAGCTCTTTCCCTGACATGGCCTCCAATTGGGCGGTGTACCAAGGATGAGCGACCCCAAAGGCCAGAAGCTGCTGCGCGGAGGCCAGGATGTGCGCGTCATGACGCGCCTTTCGTTCTAACCAGCCCGCCACTCCGGGAATAAAGCGGAACAAATTGAAGAAATGGAATCTCGGCGTGGCTTTCACCATATCCTCGGCCGGCGCTTCGGTACCTTCGTGGAAAATGGAGGGACTGTCCAACGTAATGGTTTTAACGCCTTCTGAAAGCTCTTCCGGGATTACAAAGATTAATTGACCGTTGTTGTCGCGAACATAGCTGCCTTCGATTCCGAGACTCTCGAGATCGTCTTTCCGGGTCAAGAACTTCCCTGTAAAGGAGCGGCCCCGGACATTGACCGTCCGCACCGCCAGAACTTTAGCCGCCATTTTCCATCCTTCTTGCATCCCCAACGGAACAGACTCGCCATTGTCGACGCCCATCTTCTTTAAGGTAGGCGCGGCCGGCGACCGGGCCGCGGGTCTCCGAAGAACGGTGAGCGAACGAGCCTGATTTGTCCTGAAAAATTCGCCGGCGGTGTCTTGCGTGAAAGGACTCTGGACGCTAAGATCATTTTGAGCGTGATGGGTAGCAATTGTCCCATCCCCGCTGCCGATTGGTTTCACGACGAGATGGATCAGCGGACTGTCGATCAGCAGGTCTCCGGACTTCAGCGTTTTTTCTTCTCCAGGAACCAATGTTGGCAACCTGGTATTCCGTTTCTTTAATTCCCGAAGCAATTCCGCCAACAGCTTCTTGGCTTCTATTCTTGTCAGTTTTGTCTCTTGACCCTGCACTGTCAGCCCGACATACTTCCATTCCATGACAATACTAGGATCCCATTGCGGAGTCAGCCCAGCCATCAATTGATCGACTATGTCCCAGATTTCAGATTCTGACATGTTGGCTCGGATCTTTCCCTGAGCCAGGGACGCTGCACGCTCCGCATTCTTCGCATTCCGCTCAGATAATTTTCCATCGTCCTTATTCGGACGAAGACCCATCAGCATCGCCGGCCCATAACGGTCAGTTATTTCCTCATCGGTCAAGGGACGGCCGTCCTTATTAACAATATCCACCGGCACGTAATCCCATCCCTTGCCAATGCCAAAAAGCCTAGTGGGCCTATAAGCGAAGACCATCTGTACGCCTTCGCCCATAACGACAATCAAACCTTGCTGATTCTCGAATTCTTTGATCACAACGAGATCCTGCGGAGATGGCTCGAACGGTACATATGGTCCTTTGGCGGGGTCAGGATCCCGCATGAAAGGATGAAGATGCCAATGCATGGCCAAGGGATTTCGCTTCAGTTCGGGATCAGTTACATGCGAGACCGAATCACGACTCGCGGGACCCTCTTGACGAATTCCCGCCGCTTTTCCCGTTAGACGGAGTTGGCGGCCATCAATCTGACCCTTCAGCGCGTTGACCCCTTCGGAAGCATTGTCGTAAACGGAATACTTGCGTCCCAAAACAGAAGATCGACTGTCTTCCAGAATAAGGTCCAATGCGTCGGTTGTAAGCGCGATCGGCGCAGGTTTTGCCGAAGGTCGTGGTTGAACCAAGCGCCGAAGATCATCTGCGCTCAGTCGCCCATGCAAAAACGGCAGCGCGGCTAAGCCTGCAGCGCCCCGGCCAACTACGGCGAACTTCCCAAATCCAATGCCGGCAACCACCTTCCCCGCCCCTATCCCTGCTAGCGCGCCGTGGCCGGCGGCCGTGACGGCCAGGAGTTTGCCGGCGGCCAGCCCCGCAACCGGCGGCGCCAGAATGCCGTGGAAGAGGACCAGAAAGCCGATCCCGATCGCCCCAAGCGCGATCATCGGCATGGCTGCGCGCCAGACTGTTCCGCCCGCCGGCAACTGGGCGGCCTGTTGGCGTATTTCGGGTGGCCGTGGTTTTGTTTGGATTAATGTTTCGAAATAAGCTTTTTGATCAGGGGACAAGGCCTTAAGAGTCTCATCATACGCGGCCTGCCACATCGCAAGGGCACCGGCCTGCGCTTTCTCTTTTTCAGTCGACAATGCTCCAAAATGTGGTTCAAATTGACTGCGAACGAATTCGACGGCGGCGATCTCATTCAGCAAGCGCAAAGCATCTCGGACCCGGCGGTCAAGGGTATTTTCCGGATCCTCGCCCTTTGGATCATGTCCGAAACGGCGGACCATCTCCGCCACCACAGTCTCCGGCCAATTTCCTTCCCGGTTGATTTGATTGGCATGCGCGAGCTCATGCAGGGTGTCGATCTTCAGTTGAACATCAAGATCGGCGGACGGATTCAGCCACAAGATCTCATTGAATTGGATATGCGGCGCGGGGGACTCCTCAGGCTTAGCGGGCGACTTTTCAGGCTTATATGTCGTTGCGCTTACCACCGCCCTCGCGACGACCACTTTCACGACCGACTTACTCACCAGGACTTCCTGCGAGCCTGAACCTTCAGATTTTGACGGGGGCACACTGGCGGGTATTTCTTCTGCCGGCTCATGGTGCTCGGAGAGTTTGAAGTTGACTTCCTTTGGCAGAGACCCCACGTCAAAAGAAAATGGACCTTCGGTGACGTTTTCAAGGTGATCAAGAATATTTTGCACCACCGCCTTAAAATCTTTTTTTCGATCTGACTGCGGCGCGCCGGGCAAGACTGGGGTCTGACCCAACGGAACTCCAGGTTTGAGATTTGTGTCAGACCCCGCTGCCTCCTGCACAGCGTTCGATGGAAGTCGCAAAGTTGAAGCTGGACGGGAAGGAGCCGGCAGATTAGCGCTGGCCGGCAGCATCCCGGCAAGCCCAATGGCGATCAACCCTGTCGCGATCCAGGATAATTTTCGCGGCCCTGCCTGCCGCGCTCGTCCATTCCGGATGTCGGTATACCGCTTCGCCACAGAACCCCAGATTTTTATCCCCGTATTAATGCCGACCGCCAGACTGTTCTGAGGATTGTCTGAATGGAAGGACCAGAGCCGCGCCAGCGCCGCCGGGGACTTCCGGGCAAGCCCATGCGCCCGTGCCACCTGATAAAGAGTAGAGGTTTCATCCAGTGCGGCGGCAGCGACCTCGTCTTCCGTCAGCCACTGCCCGTTCAATCGTTTCACATAGAGGTCGTGATCAGCCGCGGTTATGCTTTCCACCGTCGGCGTAATGACGAGGTAGCTGATGTTTTTGTCACGCAGGAGGTTGGTCATTTGAACCGTATGGAAGCCTCCCGCGACGAGCACCGCGACTGGCGGGGCGGATGAGCGGGAGCCCGCCGGGCGAATGGCGGGCGCCGGCCGCAATAACGCCAATGTATTGTCAATCATCGGTTTATTGCGCACCAGCGCCATGACGTAAAAATCAATCGAAGAGGAGATCAAGCGGCGAATTTTGGATTCGTCGAATGACGATTTGGCCACCAAGGCTTTCGTCAATGCCACGAATTGGTTTAACCGCGGCGCGAAATCGCGGACCTCATATTCGGTGGCCTGAAGGTCGGCGAGACGGAGAAGGAGATCGAGATCGTGTTGGACCTGGACGAGGTCGACGGCATTCCCCTGGCCTGCCAACGACAATTTTATCCGGAACGCGAGCTCCTTGGCTTCATGCGTGACGCGGTCCATCCCCATCGTCTGCGCGGTGTGGATGTATTCCATGTACTGGGCCAGTTCGGGCGGCACGGCGATGAACAGCTGTTTTTTATAGATCAGTTCGCGGAGGTAGAGGTAGTAAGTGCTTGTGCTTTGTTTCCTGGCGAGGAGCTTCAGGTCGGCTTTCTCCTCGGGGGTGAGGTTCCCCTGGACCTGCGTCAGGAACTGGCTGGTGGCCTGCCGGACCTGGTCCATCGTGCCGAAATGAGAATTTGAGGCGAAGGATGCCAATGTGGGGAAATCGTGTTTCAGGTCGATTGTAGGGGCCGGCCTTGTGCCTGCCCGCGATGAAATGTCCGCATGCGATTGAACCAAATTCAATCGATCGGAATTTCGGGCCGGCACAAGGCCGGCCCCTACGTAATCCATCAATATTCGTATGAATTCGGCTGTCCCCATTTCCCCCTTATCGTATGCTTCCACCTTCTTTTGAAACTGCCATAACTCTTTATTTTTATGAAAAACATGCCGGGGAAGTTCATTGATGTCCTTCTGTAGAGTCTTGAGCGTGCCCACCAGTTCCTGCCGATCAGCCAGCGTCTTCCGGAAGAGGTCGCGGTGCGCGAGATAAAACTTTTCATCTTCGGCGCCGACCAGGAGATGCGGCAGGCTGTGTTTGATGGCAAAATATTCGGTTCCGGTCAGTTCCCCCTCGCGCATGAGGTAGTCGGAAGCGGCCAGTTTAATTTTTTCATCGTGGAACAAGGCCATGACGGAAGAGTCGACGGGACCGGAGGCGCCTTCGACCGCCAAAGCGAAGGGGAATGTCGATGAGGTATGGGGTAATTTTTCGGACAGGAATTCCAATAGCCCCGCAATATTCTTCTGCACACCGTAATGCACATGGAGGTCCTGGATCAAAATCACCAGCGGACCGTTCGGCGCGTTAAAATAATCCGCAATTCTTCCCAATGGCCCGGGCGGTTGCAGCTGAAATTGCGGGAGGCTGGAGGGACCGGCAAATACATCCGGAACTGCAAGCGAGGCTTCCAACACCCCCCCCGAAGTCCAGACCAGTGCAAGCGTCAAAACGAGGGCTATTGCCTTTTTCATTCTTACACGAAATATATAGCTGAATCGTGTTATGCAGATGTGTCGGAATTGTAACCGGAACGTAAAATATGCGGATTGTAAACCACCTATAAGAATGTGTAGACTTTACGGCATGAAATGGTGGTCAGGTCTGGCCCTATTGCCATTTTTGGCGACAATTCCTGCCCTGGCCGCAGAAAAAAACCCCTTGGACCAGGGACTATGGTGGCTTTACCACGCCCGATACGAGCAGGCGGATAAGCTTTTCGACCAGTACTGTCAGGACCATCCCAAAGACCCCGCCGGATATTTTTACAAGACCGCCAACAACTGGTGGGAGCTTGCCCAGAAGCTTGATTACGACCTGCCCGATGTCCAGAAGCGATTTGAAGAAAATTACCAGAAAACGATCGACGTGGCCCAGGCCATGAGCGATACCGCTCCGAATAATAAAGTGAAAGCTCGGGCGCTTCTCTACTGGGGTGGTGCCGAAGGTTTGAAAGGACGCTGGTTGGTCACTCAGAACCAATGGGTGAAGGCTTACTTCCGGGGTAAATGCGGCAACCGTCTCCTTCATGAAGCGATCGAACAGGATCCCGGCCTGTACGACGCGTATCTCGGCCTCGGCATTTACGATTATTTCACGGACACGCTTCCCGGCGTACAGGGTGTACTGGCTTACCTCTTTATCCATGGCGACAAGGCCCGCGGCTTGAAGGAACTGCAGTGGGCGATCGAAAAGGGCGAACACGCGCGCGTCGAAGGAATGATGTTTTTAATCGAGATTTACACGTCGGAAGAAAACACACCAGAAAAGGCCCTGCCATTGGCCCAGACGCTTCACGAGGAATTCCCGAAGAGCTCCGTCATGCATCTCACCTACTGCAGCGTCCTGTACCAGATGAAGAAATGGACGAAGACGATGGAGACGGCGCAACTGTTCCTGGATCGGTCCGAGCAGGAAATTCCCTACTACACCAAGGACGGCATCAGGCCCGCACGCTATTGTCTCGGAGTCGGCGCGCTCTATGGGCGGCGTGACCTGGATCTCGCCTACGCGTATATGAGCCAGATTTTGAAAACGATCGATTCGAGCCGCTGGGTGAGCTACGCCTACCTGCGCCGCGGACAGATTGAGGACCTCCGAGGAGACCGCGAAACCGCGCTGCGTGACTACCGGACTGTTCTCGCCCGCCCGGACTTCTGGGGCTCCCACAAGGAAGCCCAGACCTACATCAAAGAACCTTTTACGTTTTAGTTCTCCAGCGTTTTAAAAACCCCATCAATCCCCCAGGATGAAGCGGACATTCCACCGTGGGCTCTGTTCCAGAAAGAAAGGCCGCTTTCCGTCGATGCAGGCAGCCGGATCGGGCGAGCAGGCCGGAGTCCGTATCGATTGTTTTCCAGATGAGTCCGGCCGGCACCGCGAAAGCGCGCGGGGGGTCCAGGACCACGGCCCGTTTCATGAAAGCAGTCCAGAGCGGGAGGGCAATGCCGGCGGCGGAGCGTCCCAATGATTTGGGAAGATCGTAGCCCACCCAGACACCACAGACGAGATTCGTCGTATAGCCCATGAACCACGCGTCCTGAAAATTTTCCGAGGTTCCCGTCTTTCCGGCGGCGGGCGCGGTGAAACCCATCTTTCGAGCGGCTTTGGCCGTTCCGGTATCGAGCACGGCCTCGAGCATCTGGGACACGAGATAGGCCAGCCCTGGCGAAAATACCACTTGAGTCAACGAGGCGTGTGACTCCAGAATTTTGCCGCCCGGCCCGATGACCGTCTCGAGATTGTAGGGACTCCGGCGCAGACCTCCATCGGCGATCGTGGCATACGCACCGGTTAATTCGAGGAGAGAAACTTCCGAGGTCCCCAGGGCCAAAGACAGGTCACTTCGCAGCTGGCTCTCGATGCCGGCGCGATGAGCCACCTCCACGACAGAATCAATCCCCGTTTGAACCGCCAGGCGCACGATCGGCACATTCAACGACAGAACGAGACTGTCCCAGACAGAAGCTTTCCCGCGATACTTACGGTCATAATTCTGGGGCGCCCAGGCCCCGATGCTTCCCTGCAAGGTCAGAGGCTTGTCTTCCATGACCGTGGCCGTCGTGAACTTGCGGCTTTCGAGGGCGGCCAGAACGACAAAGGGCTTGAAAGCCGACCCGGGTTGACGCCGGGCGTTGACCGCATGGTCGAAGGGGTTCGTTTGATAATTGGTACCGCCCACCCAGGCGAGAACACCTCCCGTCGCCGGATCGATGGCCACGAGCGCGGCCTGACCTTCCGAGGGGCGCAGCGCCCGCACCGCTTCATGCTGCAGGAGAGGATCCAGCGTCGTAAAAATTCGCCAGCCCTGGCTGAGCATCACCGGAAGTTCGTAGCGCTCGGAGAGCTGATCATGCAGAGCCGCCAGGAAATAGGCGGCTTCGTTGGATTTCTTCACAGGAGTTAAATGCACTTGTTCCACCAGCGCCTTCCGGTACTGATCCGGAGAAATGACGCCTTGCGCGCGCATGAGCCCCAGGACCATCTTTCGGCGATCCCTGGCCATGGCAGGCACCGCGCGCGGTGAATAGCGATTGGGCGACTGCAACATCCCGGCCAGGATCGCGCTTTCGGCCACCGTCAGAGCATGCGCCGGTTTCCCAAAGAGCGATTCACTGGCGGATTCGATTCCGAGAAGACTCTCCGATCCTTCTTGCCCCCAATACACCTGGTTCAAATACATTTCGAGGAGTTGCGGTTTGGTGTAGCGGAACTCCAGGTAGAAGGCCAGCGCCGCTTCCAGCGCTTTGCGCCGCCAGGTGCGCTGGACATCGAGGAAAATCGACCGCGCCAGCTGCTGGCTGATCGTGCTGGCCCCCTGGCGCAACCGGCCATAGCGCAGATCAACCCAGGTCGCGCGGGCAATCCCGACCAGATCAAAAGCACCATGCTGAAAGAAGCGCTTATCTTCCATGGCCATCACCGCCCGGGGAACATACGGCGGCAGATCGGAGATGCGGACCTGCTGATGCGCGACCTTCCCGCCGGTCGACCAAGCCGCGAGAACCTTCGGTTCCAGGCGCCACTCCGGAAGCGCGGAATGGCCGGAAACAGCCTCCAGTCCGTCTAAATGCTGATCATGGAAGGTAAGCCTCAAGAGCTCGGCAGGATAGTCTTTATCGGGAAAGCGGAAAGGACGAGCAAAGACAACCAGCTCGGAAGAACTGCCTGAATAGTCACCGGGCTGATTTGGCATTCCGGATACCGGACGGTATTCGAGACAGGACAACCAGCCCAGCACGCGCCCTAACGAGATGGAATTCTGCGGCGCCAGCTCAAGCCATCGGCTGTAGACCTCGGTCACTTTCGGATTTTCGCCGGGATGGCCGAGGCGGGAAAGCGTTTCCTGTTCCTGATAAACGAGATAGGCGGAGGTGCCCGCCAGAACGAAACAGGCCGCGAGGATGAAGCGGGCCAGCCACCTGGATGTTTTCTTGAGCATCAAGCTCAGTATATATCAGAACGCAAATGAGACAGCTCCCATCTTACGACGAGAGCTGTCTCATGAGGATGAGGTTTAGCGTTACGGCCTATTGGCCGGCGTTGCCGGTATTGGCGGGCGGAGCCGGGGGAGGCGTCCCGGCATCTTGATTGATGGTCTGGCGGCTCTGATTGAGCTGCCCGTTAATGGCCTGCTGCTGACCTGCGGTCAGGTGGCCTCCGTTTTGATTGGCCCGCGCATCAACCCGTTCCTCTTTCTTGATCGTACGTAATTGCTTCATCTGCGTATCATACTGCGCCTGCGTAATTTTGCCACTGGCCAAATCCGCCTTCAACTGTTTCTTTTGATTGCGTATGCGCGCATTGTCTTTGGCGCGTGCCGGATGGGTCTTGCGCCACTCCGCGCGCTGCTGAGGCGTCGGTGGAGTTCCATTTTCCGCTCGCGCGATCACCGGAACCAAAAGACTGACGGCCAGGATGGACGTAAGAATACGGGACAATTTCATTTTGAGACCTCCTTTTCATTTCTTCACCGAATCAAACACCTGTGTAGCTACTGCTCCCTTGGACGATAATAGATCAAGAAATGTTCGATGATCCAATGATATCGATACTTCATACTGAAACGTACAGGGCGTCAAAGCTGTGATGAATCCCAGAATGGTTGCAGGACACCCCATTGCTCCGGAATCGCACGCAGGTAACGTTCAAGATGAGCCCGGTAAATTTCCTGGCATTCTTCCATCTGTTTGCGCAGAGACCCGTCGCGCGGGAGAATCGGATCGTGGAAGGTGATGCGGTATTGACCGGGACGCTCGCGCACGATAAAGGAGGGAATGACCGTGGCCCGGGCGCGCGAAGCGATCGCCCAGGGGCCAAGGGGCAGATGCGCGGGGGCTCCGCAGATCCTCACACGGTGGCCTTTCTCACCAAAGGGGATATCCGCCACCATGCCGAGGACTTTGCCGCGCTCCAGCGCGCTCACGCAGGCCGCGGCGGCGCCGCGCGTGGAAGGGATCCATTCGACGTCAGGGTTCCGGTGCGCCATGATCCAGCGCACCACTTCGTCTTCGCGATAGGGCGCGTAAACGCCGGCCACCGAAAATCCCTTTTCAACCAGATAGGAAATGCCCAGCTCCCAATTTCCCAGATGGGCCGTAACAAACATCACTCTTTTTGAACGACGGTAGGCTTTCTCCACCACGGGCCAGTTTTCTTCTTTCACGCGCGCCGCCAGGTTGTGCCTGGAGCAGAAAAAATCCACAGCGGTCATGGAGAAATGGCCAAGGACCGCAGGCGCCAGAACACTTGCCTGATAGAGACCGACCACGGGCGTCAGATTCCTGACAATGATCCGCCGGAGGCGGCGGTTGACGAGGCAGACGATCCAGGCGATCGCGCGGGACAGGGGATAACGCCAAGGGCCAGGAATGAGATATCGGAAAGTGAACTTAAGAAGTTTGTAAATGGGAAGCATTAGTAATCGCCGTCACCCCGGTGAAAACCGGGGCCCAGAACAATTTTGCTGCACTGGGTCCCGGCTTTCGCCGGGATGACGTCAACAGCATCTTAGTATTTTTCGAAGAGGGCCTTGATGCGCAGGCGGAGGGATTCGGTGCAGGATTCGACACAGCAGGACTTTTTGACCTTCTCTTTGAGCCGTTTTTCGAACTCATAGCGGTCCCAGCAGGGGCGGCAGAGCTTCATGTGCTCCTCCACCTCGCGCCAGACCTCCTCGTCCACATCCCGGTCGAGGATCTGATAGAGCCGGTCAAACCACTCGTCGCAGTTCATGGGTTCGACTCCGTTGCGCTCCGCTCACCATCGACCCTGAGCGTAGTCGAAGGGTCGGAGACGATGCCGGCGGCCACCGCCTGTTTCCAAAGCACCTTTTGCAGCAATCGGCGTCCCCGCCACAGGCGCGAACGCACCGTGCCGATCGGAACATCGAGAATGTCCGCAATTTCCTGATAGGAGAAATTCTGCACGTCTGAAAGAAGGACCGCCAGCCGGAACTCATCCGGAAGGCTTTCGATGGCCTGCTTCAAATCCTGATCGAGAATGCGGTTGGCCAGCACTTGATCAGGATTCTCGAAAGGACTTTTGCTCGCGCCAAGAATTTTGTCATAGAGATCGCCGCCGGAGCCCTGATCCGGGCCCTCGGGACGATCGAGCTCGACCATCAGCGGCTGGCGCTGCTTATGACGGTAGTGATTGATGTAGGTGTTGGTGAGAATTTTATACAGCCAGGCCCGCAGATTTGTCCCGGGCTCAAACTGGCCAAAGGACTTCCAGGCTTTGGCATACACTTCGCTGATCAGGTCTTCCGCCGCTTCCTTCTGACGGGTCATCCGCATGGCAGAAGCAAAGAGCTCATCCAGATACTTGAGCGCTTCCTGTTCAAACAGTTCTTTCGACGTGTCCCGGCGTTCCATAAGCGCGGCCATATCCCCTTTAACACCCTGGACTTCTTTAAGTTCCTTCTGCCGTCACCCCGGTGAAAACCGGGGTCCAGAACAAATTCGTCGGACTGGGTCCCGGCTTTCGCCGGGATGACGACAAGGAATTAATGGGTCGTGGAGGTGCGATCTTCACTGCGCTTGAGCATCTGACGTTCTGAAAAACCGGCATAGAGGGGATGCCAGTAGTGGACCTTGTTTTCCCCCCGCTTCCAGCAGAGCCAGACGTCTTCTCTGTTCACTCGGCCAAGAAAATCGACAAGACCTGCCTCCACATCTTTGACGATACCGCCCAGCTGTTCAATCAAGAGCACGTCATCCTGAATGGCCTGCAGAAGAAATTCCATCTGCGAACGGATACGGGCCGATTCGGCCACATCGGCCGCGGTCGGATGGTCACTCGCCAAGGGTCGCTCGGCATTGAATTCCTGGACGCGCCGGCGGCACAAATCCATATGCTGAAAAACGGACTCCAGCTTCGGGATGAGCGCGTCGATCTCTCGAGGCGTGAAAGTTTTATCCATCAGTACTGAGGCACGGAAGGATCAACGTCCTGCGACCAAGCGAGAATCCCTCCCTTGAGGTTGCGCAGGCGCTTGAACCCCATTTTCCGGAGGACGCCGATCGCTTTGGCGCTGCGGGCCCCGGAGCGGCAATGCACGACAATGTCATCGGCCGTATCGAGTTCGTTAGAGCGCTGGGCGACTTCCCCTAAGGGAATAAGCCTGGCTCCGGGGATCTTAGTGATCTGGTATTCGTGAGGCTCGCGCACATCCACGAGGGTAAACTTGTCCTTGCGGTCGATAATGGCCTTCAATTCTCGGGCGGTGATTTCCTTGATTCCATTCGTCTGCACAGCGGCATCCTCCTGGCCCAAAGCGATTCCGCAGAACTGCTCATAATCGATCGGCGTGGTGATCGTCGGATTTTTTCCGCAGACAGGGCAGTCCGGGTCTTTCTGGAGCTTCACCTCGCGAAATTTCATGTCAAGTGCGTTGTAAAGCAGGAGCCGGCCGATGAGCGGCTCACCTTTTCCAAGGATCAGCTTGATGGCCTCGGTCGCCTGAATGAGGGCAATCGTCCCCGGAAGAATTCCGAGAACTCCCCCTTCCGCGCAGGACGGGACCACCCCCGGGGGCGGCGGCTCAGGATACAAGCACCGGTAACAGGGGCCTTTCTCACCCCAGAAAATCGTGGCCTGACCTTCGAATCGGAATATGCTCCCATAAACATTCGGCTTCTTCAAAAACACGCAGGCGTCATTGGTCAGGTAGCGGGTCGGGAAATTATCCGTGCCATCAATGATGATGTCGTACTCCTTGAAAATATCCATCACATTTTCCGAACTCAGCTTGGTCCGATAGGTCGTCACCTTCACGTTGGGATTGATGGAGGCAATACGGTCTTTGGTGGCCTCCACTTTCGGTCGTCCGACATCCGAAGTCCCGAACGCAACCTGCCGCTGGAGGTTCGTAAAGTCGGCCAGATCGAAATCAACCAACCCCAGGTGCCCGATCCCGGCGGCCGCCAGATAAATGGACAAAGGCGATCCAAGGCCACCGCACCCGATGATCAAAATGCTTGATTTCTTTAGCTTTTCCTGACCATCGACGCCCACTTCGGGCATGATCAAATGCCGGCTGTAGCGCAGGATTTCTTCTTGTGTAAGTGCCATACATCTCCTCTGTTGGCTTATTTTACAACAAAATCAGTGGGCGTCAGTTCCCGGCGAACCGCAAAGAGATGGGCATTTCATATGAATAATTGTCTGCGGTTCTGCCTCTAACTTACGATGGGCGCACAGCGGTGCGCCCGTAAATCAGTTACGTCGACAACCCAGGACATTGGGATCCATGATTGCGCAATTCAAAGCCACCACGACCAGACGAATCAATGAAATAAGAGGGACGCCAAGAGAGAAGGTTTGGCAACGAAATTATAACGATCGGATCATTCGGAATGACGTGGAACTGGACATCTTGCGGAAGTACGTTCGAAACAACCCGCGCGAATATAAAGCAACGCCCTAAATCTTTATGAATATTTTTTTGCGGTACAGGATCCAAAAAACCGCGAGCCAGAGGAGGGCATAGGAGAAGGCATAGGCCAAGGATGCGTTTTGGGGGGAGAGCCAGAAACCAAAAACGTTGTTGGTGAAAGCGATGCGGACTGAAATGGGAACACCATCGGGCCCAGACACTTTCCACAGGTTCTGGAGTTTAAGGAAAAAAACGTGCAAGAAATAGGCCGCGACCGCATTGGTGCCGAAAATTTCGAAGGGTCTGGACCAGCGCGTCCATCCGCGGATCTCGATCAGCCAGTAGCAGAGGCTCAAAACAACCAGTGCCCATCCCGTAGAAATCAGAACGTACGAACTTGTCCATAGCGCTTTGTTGATAGGAAATAAATATCCCCATTTCCAGCCGGCCAGGAGGCAGACAAAACCTGCCTGCAGGAGTCCCGTCACTTTACGCCCCGACGGCCAGCCGGGGGCTGGCGTAGGGGCATGCCCCTGCGCCGCAAAGCGGCGGCCGGGGCGCACCTGAACGCTGGCGAAGCGCAGCCAGACGCCTGTCAACGTACCGGAGAGCGCCGTCGCGATGGCCGGTAACGTGCTTAGAATGCCTTCGGGATCATACACAGGCCTATAGAGATGACCTGCCAGAAGTGCGCGATCGATATAGGAAGCCAGGTTCCCTTCTTTCGTGAGGTCCCCCGATCCGAATCCCGGGACGTGATACAGCATCATGAATCCCCAGTAACCGAGAAGAATGGCGACGAACGCCATGATCTGAGTCGAGACGCTGCCCCAGAGAAAGACCACCGATGCGAAGAAGTAGCAGAGCGCGATGCGTTGCAGAACACCAAGGATGCGGATCGTCGAAAGGTGATAGTGCGGGTAGCCATTCAGGACCAGACCCAGCGCGAAAATGATCACAGTCCTTTTCAGGATCTGCGCGAGCAGTTCACGTCGTGTGTCACCCCTATCCAGACGTTTGCGCAGGGAGAAAACCAGTGACACGCCGGCAATAAAAACAAAAAACGGAAAAACGAGGTCCGTCGGGGTCATCCCGTGCCATTCGGCATGATCGAGCGGCCACCAGGCGGTGTTGTTTCCGGGGCTGTTGACGAGGATCATTCCGGCAATGGTGAGTCCGCGGAAGACATCAAGGGACAGGAGCCGCTTCGGAGATTCCGTTTCCATGCGCCATCGACTTCCTTTCTTCTAATGGTTGCGATGACCATCGGCAAGACGGTGCATCCTTCAGATACACCGTGCCGATGGCCGGGTGTTTTATATCATAACGGCGTGTTTTCATCCATCACCAGCCGGTTCGATCTCCCGACCAACCGCCTCTACCGTCTTCGGGACGAGCTTAGACGCAAACAGATCAGAATCACCGACCTCGTTTCGGGGAATCTGAACGACCAGGGCATTTTCTTCCCTATGGGTCTTCTTCAAAAAGCGCTGGCGGCCGGGGCCCGCGCCAGCCGATCCTATCGTCCTGACCCTCTGGGGCAGGCACCCGCCAGAGAAGCGGTCTCCCGTTTCTATGCCGGCCAAGGATTGAAGATTCCGATCGATCAAATTCTGCTGACGCCCGGCACCAGCGTTTCGTACTGGTATGCCTTTAAACTGCTGGCGGATGTCGGAGACGAGATTCTCGCTCCAGTCCCGTCTTATCCTCTTTTCGATTCTATCGCCGCCCTCTGCGGCGTCAAGCTGACCCCCTATCGGCTTCGAGAACGGGCGCGCTGGGAAATTGACTTTGACGTTCTTGAAGCGGCGATCACGCCCCGGACGAAGGCCATTGTTCTCATTTCCCCCCATAATCCAACCGGCGCCGTGGCAACGGAAGATGAGATTCAGCGACTTGAAGAGATCGCCGTCCGCCGGGGATTGGCCATTATTTCCGATGAGGTATTTTCATCTTTCATCTTCACATCGTCACCCCGACGAAAGTCGGGGCCCAGTCGACTGGGTTCCGGCTTTCGCCGGAATGACGTCTTTCGGCCAGCGGCCTCGTTGGCCCCACTTGTGTTGACCATGAACGGCCTTTCCAAGATGCTGGCACTCCCAGGCATGAAAATCGGCTGGATGGCGGTGACGGGAGACCCGGCGTTGGTTAAAAAAGCGCTAAAAACTCTGGAAATGATCTCGGACACCTTTCTCCCGGTACATGAACCGGCTCAGTTCTCTTTACCCCTGCTCCTTAAGACGGGCGCCGCTTTTCAGAAATCCTATGTGCGAGAAGTGCGGAAACGACTGGGCGTGGCGGTGGATATTTTGAGGCAATCAGGAAGCCTGTCATTCACCGAACCGGAGGGCGGCTTTTTTCTAACAACCAGGCTTGTAAATAACGGGACGGATGAGGAAGAAATCGCCTGCCAATTGCTGCAAGAGCACCGGATCCTTATACACCCAGGGTATTTTTATGATCTGGAAGGCGGACATCTTGTATTGAGTTTTGTGAGTCAACCGACAGTTCTGCGCAAGGCGTTGAAACACCTTCAACGTGACATTATTGGACGGATTCGATGAGATCGGAAGGCAGAGGACCATTGATGGTATGGCCCAAACGGATGAAAAAATCCGCCAACGCGCGCCTCTGATCAATCGCCTCGTTGGCCTCCACGCGCAACATCCACCTGCCAGCCCCCTCATATTTGACAGCCGAGACCTTAACCCCAACCTGATCGGCCGTTTCCAGGATCGGTTGCCATATTTTGGCCAATGGATCTTCCGCGGAAGGTCTTGATTTTGTCTCGCGCAGCCTGACCGGCTGCCCGGTTTCTTTCAGATAGCCTTTGACCCGGCGTTCGGTTTCCCTGGCGGACCATTGTTCACTCTCGGCCTGGAGGGCCATTTCAATTTGGGCTGCCCGATCGATTATTTTACGCAAAGAACGTGTATGTGTTTCCGTAATTATGCCGCGCGGCATAAGATCCTGGATTTCCTCGGGAAGATCCAGCAGCGCCAGAGTCCTCGCAACCACGGTCTGGCTTTTGCCAACCCTTTGAGCAATCGCTTCCTGGGTCAGGTTGTAGGGAGGCTGGACCAGCTGTTTGAACCCTCTGGCCTCTTCAACGGGGGTAAGATCGGTCCTCTGGAGATTTTCGATCAGGCCTTTCACGGCCGCGTCTTCATCGGAAATCTCAATGATCCTCGCTTCAATGGCCTTCCAGCCCAGGATCTGAGCGGCACGCAGGCGTCTCTCTCCGACGACCAGCTCGAAGGCTCCACCCATTTTTCGGACCGTGATGGGTTGAATAAGTCCCTCTTCTTTCATCGACCGGGCGAGATCGCGCAAAGCGATCGGGTCAAACTCCTTGCGCATCTGATGAGGAGAGGTGTAAATCTTTTCGAGAGGAAGCTGTTCTATGGATGGAGAAGGGGCTTGGCTGCTTTCCATCATGCGTCATTGTCCCGCTTTGGCTGGACTTCTGTCAAGCCACTTATCGAGTGGTGCTGGGCCCAAAGGCCTAGGCGGAAAAAGAGGCTTCGATGGGAAGGTCAGAAACCTGAAAATTCTCTCTGGCCTGCTCGGCCGTCTTACAACCTGGGATGACCGAAGAAACAGCCGGCTGAGTGAGGACAAAGCGAATCGCCGACTGGGCCAGCGTGAGAGCGGTCTGTCCGATGGACTTCTTGAAACTCTCAATCTGGTGGACCAGCTGAGTTTGATATTTGGAAGGCCACTGATGGCGGATGTCACCGACGGGAAAAACAGAGTCCTTGGTATATTTCCCGGTCAGGAATCCATTGGCCAGAGGTTCCCGCGCGATGATGCCGACCCCTTCCGCCAGGGCCCGGGCAAAAAGTTCTTCCGCCGCATCACGACGGAGATAATTATAAACGACCTGAATTGCGGCGGGTTTCCCCACTTTCATCGCCAGCATGCCTTCCTGAGGATCATGGATCGAGATCCCGTAATGGCGGATTTTCCCCTGAGCTTTGAGTTTTTCGAGCGGCTCAAAAACCCGGCCACCTTCAATGATACTGAAAGGAGGATTATGCAGCTGGTAGAGATCAATATAATCGGTGCCGAGGCGCTTCAGGCTTTCTTCCACGGCGAAAATAAGATGGGACTCGGTGAAATTCAGGCGAGGGGGATCGTGGTAAAAGTCGCTGCCGCCTTTGGTGGCGATGATGACACGTGTGCGGCGGCCTTTCAGCGCCTGGCCGAGAAGTTCTTCGCTGTGGCCATGACCATAGACGTCCGCGGTATCAAAAAATGTGCACCCTAAGTCGACCGCGGAAGCTATCGCCCGCAGCGACTCGACATCCTGGACAGGACCGTAGCTGTTCCCAAACTGGTTGCCGCCGATGGCCCAGGCGCCAAACCCCACCTCGGAGATTTCCACGCTTGTCGATCCAAGTTTACGGTATTTCATGGGTTGTTCCGGAACTTCTTTCTTAATGGTCAGCAGCGGCTGCAGCGGCAGCTGGACGGGCAGGAGGAGGCGCCTTGTGTGCACCTACGCCAACGGAAAGATGTTTATGGCCGGAAACATCCGGCCAGGGTCCCATAGGTTTACCGGCGGCATTGACGGGGACTAGCGGCGTCCCGGCCGCATCCTTGAGCCAGGTGATTTTGAAATCGTCCCGGGAATTAAACATGAGTTCATACTCATTCGTATGATGCACCGACTTCGGGTTTGTCGGGCAGGCTTCTTCACAGAGCCGGCACCAGTTGCACTTGCCGAAATCAATCGTGTAATTCTGGATGACCTTCTTCCCCTGCTCATTGCGCGCGGACTCCAGAGAAATACAGGCCGATGGGCAGGCCCGGACACACATGTCACAAGCAATGCACTCATCGATATGGAACGTGAGCATCCCCCGAAAGCGATCGAAGACGGTCGCCTTTTCTTTAGGGTACTGGATGGTGACCTTTGGCTCAAACATATAGCGAAACGTCACTCCCAGCCCTTTGAGCAGGGCGATCGAGGTGTTCCAGATGGATTTTAAATAGCTAATCACGAGGGCAATTATACAAATCAGGACAAAGGCGTTTCAGGGGACCTGGCTGCGGATCCACTCGGAAATCCGGGAATCCGGAAGGATCGTCTTGGTATTGAAGGCATAGTTAAGGCCGCGAAGTTCAAGGCCGATCTTGTGTTCAATGCCGCCCGGAGCCAGAAGAAGCGTCACGACCAGGGGCCGGGTTCCAGCCTTGTCAGCCGCCTCGACACGCTGGTGCAGCATCTCAATCGCGTGCTGTCGGATGGACGACGGCGCATCGTCTCTCAACGTGACTCCCTCCGCCGCCCTGTAACCACCGCGTTCTTTGAGCCGGTTCGCGATATTCTGAAGAATCTGGTTCCATTTGGCATTATCGGAATCATCATTCGGCCCGTGCGCGACGATAATGACCGTTTCCTTATCAGGGGAGGTGCTGATCTCATGGGCGCGATCCAGCAGAATTTCCACCACAACCGACGAATCGTTCAGCGGTTCGGCAAAATGGACGGTCGAATGTTTCTGCACCGGGAAAAGCGGATTATTCATGAAGCCCGGCTGGACATCCACCCCCAGGAGATATTTCCATTGCCGCATGACTTCCGAATAGGAGGAGATCAGGAGAGGCACCACATAAATCGAATGGGATCCCCCATCTTCAAGCTCGGAAATCGCGTCCTGAAGATCGCGCTGTTGCGCCGGAGTATCCCCCATGCCGAAAACGATTTTGTAGGGATAGGGGAGTTCCGCGGCCTTGACAGCCTTTCTCACCGTCTTGTTCCATTGCGAAGTGCCCCCATGGGCCAGGATGAGAACGGCGGCTTCAGACTCCGCGCGGGCCGCAGGCACACAGAGCGAAACGAGCAGGATAAAACGTATCCCCCACGCGGCGGCGGCACGACATTGTTTTTTCATCAGGCGTAGCGGTTGACAAGTTCCCGGAAGTACTTTTCATCATCGCGCGGGAATTGGCCGATGATATCACGGATGCGCTCATTGAACGTCTGTCGCGTCTCGTCCTTGTAGAAGGTCCCGAGGAAGATATGCTGCTTGTCCTGCCAGAGTTCGAGCGCGCGCATTTTGTTGGTCGTATTTTCGTAAGGGGCGATCGGCGTCACCTTTTTTCCATAATACTTATATGTATCGTTAAACACAACGCAGGGGGATAAGGTGTGAATAAAAGAAAACCCCTTATGGTTCACCCCTTCGACCATGAGGTCGGTTAAATGCTTGAGTTGCCCGGAATAACCGCGGGCCACAAACGATACGTCATAGGCGAGCGCGAGCGCGATCGGATTCAGATTTTCTTCCGAGACGCCGTAGGGGCTCGATTTTCCCTGAAAGGTCTGCAGCGTGGTCGGCGACGCCTGGCCCTTGGTCAGTCCGTAAATATTGTTATCCAGCATAATGTAGGTGATATCGATATTGCGGCGCGCGGCATGCGGGAAATGCCCTCCGCCGATGGCTAACCCGTCGCCGTCTCCTCCGACCGCGATCACCGTCAGCTTCGGATTGCCGATTTTGATTCCCATCGCCGTTGGCAGAACACGGCCATGAACACCGTGGAACCCGTAAGAGTTCACGAAGATCGGGAGCCGGCCGGAACAACCGATTCCGGACACGACGACAACATTCTTGGGATCCAGATCCATCGCGGACAGGACCTGATACAAAGCGTTCAGGACGGCGAAATCGCCACACCCCGGGCACCAGGTGATTTTTACGTCCGACTTGTAGTCCGCTGTTGTGTGTGACATATTTTTCACCTCGCAGGGGCCGGCCTTGCCCGCGCTTCCTCAATTTCTTATAGCGCGCAGGCACCGCTGGTCGTACGCGGTGTGCCGGCCCGCAATCTATTTCCGGGCGGACACAAGATCCGCCCCTACCCCGGCCGCCACTGACTTGATCTTGGCAAGAATTTCCTCCGCATAGAAGGGCAATCCTTCGCACTTGGTCAGGGAGATGGTCGGGACCAGGAAATGGGAGCGGAACATCTGATTAAACTGCCCGCTATAATTGATCTCCGCGATAATGACCTGTTCGACAGAGTTCAAGAATTCCTTCACATCCGCTTCCGGCAGCGGGGACACCATTTTCATCTGCAAGTGGGCCACGGGAATCCCGGCTTTGGCCGCCAGGTCAACACCTTCGCGGATCACACCCTGGGTGGATCCCCAGCCGATAATTCCGATCTTCGCTTTTTTGGCGCCGTAGCGCGCCGTAAAACCCTTTTCCTTCGAGGCCACTTCGATTTTGCGGGCGCGCTTGGCGGACATCTGGGCATGGATCTTCGGCGTAAAGTTGGGGGCGCCGCGTTCCGAATGCTCGAGACCGGTAGCCGCGTAGCAACCGCCCTCCATGCCGGGAAGGGCCATCGGAGAAACCCCGTTTTCCGTCATCACGAAACGCTTATATTCCTTCAGTTCCGCTTCGGTCGGAAGCAGGCGATTGACGAGGGGGACCCGCTTGAAGTCCGGCCAGGAGAATGTCTGGGTCCGGTGCGCCAGCGACTGGTCCGTTAAAAAAATGACGGGGCATTGATATTTTTCCGAGAGATTAAAGGCATGAATGATGTAGTAGAGACATTCTTCAACGTCACCGGGGGCCAGCACAATCCTCGGCGCGTCTCCGTGCGCTCCGTAAACCGCGAGGTTCAAATCGCTCTGTTCATTTTTGGTCGGGAGTCCCGTGCTCGGCCCGCCGCGCTGAGCGTCCACAATCACGCAGGGGATTTCGGACATCGCCGACAGGCCGAGGATTTCCACCATGAGTGCCAGGCCGGGGCCGGAGGTCGCCGACATGGCCTTTTTCCCGGCGTAGGAGGCGCCGACCACGGAGGCGATCGCCGATATTTCGTCTTCCGTCTGGACCACCGCGCCGCCGAACTTGGGCAGGTCTTTTTCCATGAATTCCAGAATGTCCGACGCGGGAGTAATCGGATAGCCGCCATAATAGCGGCACCCGGCGGAAATGGCGCCGATCGACAGCGCTTCATTGCCCGACATGACAATGCGCTTGATGGGAGACGACACCGCTTCATAGGTCGGAAGTTTCTTTTTGAAAGGATGCTTGTCGACGTAGTCATAGCCCGCCTTCAGGGCGTCAATATTCTTGGCGACGACGGTTTCGCCTTTTTTGCCGAAGCGGTCGCGCACCATCTGTTCCAGGAGCCCGATCGACATGCCGAGGATCCGCGCGCAGACACCGAGCGCCACGACGTTTTTCCCGAGCTTGGTTTTGACGATACCGAGCGTGATTTCATCGAGCGGGACTGGATAAGCCTCAAAAGTCCCCTCCGGCTTGCCCCCGCTCCCCGTTTCGGGGAGGAGACAGGGGCCATCCGCAAAACGATCAGCATTCGGCCGATCGTGCGGATGGTACTGCGCGGGGTCATACACCAGCAGACCTTCCGGGTGAATGGATTTTCCGTGCAGCTGAAAGGCTTCCTCGTTGAACGTGATCAGGATATCCGCGGCCTGCCCCTGGGAAAGGACCGACTGGTCCGAGGCACGGACCTGGAACATCGCGGGTCCGCCTTTGATTTCCGCCGGGTACGTGCGGAACGTATCCACTTCGTAGGCTGAGCGCGCAAAAGCCGTTGTCAGCATTTCCCCGCAGCTGATGACGCCTTCTCCGCCCTCCCCGCCGATTCGAACAAGCGTGTCTTTCATGGGCAAAAACTCCTTACCTTAATCCCGCCCCGATGGGAGACTTCTGCAGGCTCCCATGAATGAATTTTTCCGCGGCCACGGCGGCGGTGGTCCCGTCGCCGACGGCATTCGTAATCTGTTTCGTTAACTGCTGCCGGACATCGCCGATCGCAAAAAGCCCCGGAACGGACGTCTGCATATTCTGGTCCGTAAGGATGTAGCCTAATTCGTCTTTTTTCAACGAATCTTTGACGATGGCGCTGTTCGGCGTAAATCCGACATAGATGAACACGCCGCTCACGGGAATCGTGGTCATCTGGCCGGTCTTGAGGTTCTTCACCTTCGCCCATTCGACGAGATCCGACCCGCCGACCTCATCCAGGACCGAATTCAGAATGAATTCCATCTTGGGGTTCTGCTTCGCGCGCTCTTGAATAATCGGCGAGGCTCGGAACTGGTCCCGCCGGTGCACCAGATAAACTTTAGACGCGTGTTTGGTGAGGTACATGCCTTCTTCCAAAGCCGCATCGCCGCCGCCGACGACGATCATCGGCTTGTTGCGGAAAATCGGAAGAGGCCCGTCACAGATGGCGCAGTAGCTGACGCCTTTCGTCCAATAGTCTTTTTCGCCCTTGCAGCCGAGGTAGTTCGGACTGCCGCCGGTGGCCAGGATGATCGATTTCCCCTGGAGCACGCCATCGCTGGTTTCCACTTCAAAAAAATCGCCTTTCTTGCGCACGGCGGTGGCATCCGTCGAACGAATATCGGCGCCGAATTCCTTGGCATGGTTGAGCATTTTTTCCGCCAGCTCCCGCGCATCGATGGACCCGAAACCTGGATAGTCTTCGATGAACCCGGTTTTATTGATCTGCCCGCCGGGGAGCTCTTTTTCAAGAATCACCGCCTTCAGCTTGGCCCGCGCGGCATAAAGCCCCGCCGCCAGCCCTCCGGGGCCCGCGCCGACAACAATAATGTCAAATATCTCATTCACAATAGACTCCTATGCCATATCCACGATAATGTCGTCGAGCCCCTTGCCCGCCGGGACCATTGGAAACACTTTCTCATGCTGGTCGATCATGACTTCCAAAAGCACAGTCCGGTGTTCGACTTCCTTAAGTGCCTGCTCGAGGGCCGAAGTGACCTGGTCTTTCTTCGTCACCCGGATTCCAAGAGCCCCGTGGGCCTCCGCCAATTTGACGAAGTTCGGGGTATAAGAATCTTCCAGAGGCTTCGGTTCGGGCTTTCCGGTCATGACGCCGCCTTCGGCGACCAGACAGCTTGAGGAGTAGCGTTCGCCGTAAAAGAGTTCCTGCCACTGGCGGACCATCCCGAGGAAGAAATTATTGATGACGATGACCAGCACCGGCGCCTTTTCCACCATCGACGTCGCGAGTTCCGACGCCGTCATCTGGAACGACCCGTCGCCTTCGATGCAAACAACGGTGCGCTTCGGAAACGCCATCTTCGCGCCAACCGCCGCCGGGAACCCATAGCCCATCGTCCCCAATCCGCCAGAGGTAAGAAATTGACGCGGCTGATTGCACCAGTACCACTGCATCGCCCACATCTGGTGCTGTCCCACCCCCGTAGTGATGATCGCATCGCCCTTGGTCAAGCGATGCAGCTCATCCAATAAATACTGCGGCCGGAGCACATCGTCCTTTTTATAAACGAGCGGATTCTTTTCGTCCAATACCTGAATTTCCTTAACCCACTCACTATGGTCCAGAGAGGGAATCGCGTGGGCCAATTCACCCAGCACGCTCTTCAAATCTCCGACGACCGGGCAGTGCGCGAACACGGTCTTAGAAATGTTCGCCGGATCGATATCAATATGGATCTTCTTGGAGTGCGGCGAGAAGGTGGCCAGGGACCCCGTCACCCGGTCATCGAAGCGAGCGCCCGCCGAGATCAGAAGGTCCGCCTTCTGCATCGCGATGTTCGCGCTGTATTTTCCGTGCATGCCGATCGGACCCATATGCAGCCCATGGTCCGGCGGGAAAGCGCCGTTGGCCATGAGCGTCCACACCACCGGGATATTGCCCTTCTCCGCCAGGGCTATGAGCTCCGGAGACGCGCCGGAAAGAATCGTTCCTCCGCCGACATAGAGGAGCGGCCGCTTGGATTCCTTGATCATCTCCGCCGCGCGCTTGATCTGCATGGGATGGCCCTTCACTGTGGGTTTATAAGAACGCATTTCGATCTTATCTTCCCAGGTCCATTCCGTCACGCCGCGCTGAACGTCGACAGGGATATCGACGAGGACAGGACCCGGGCGTCCGGTCGTGGCGATATAAAACGCTTCCTGCATGGTCCGGCGCAGGTCCCGCACATCTTTAACGAGAAAGTTGTGCTTCGTAATCGGGCGGGTGATGCCGGTGATGTCGGCTTCCTGAAAAGCATCGGATCCGATCACGCCGGTCCGGACCTGGCCCGTAATGGCGATCACGGGGATCGAATCCATATGCGCCGTGGCAAGTCCCGTGACGAGATTGGTCGCTCCGGGGCCGGAGGTCGCGAAGCAGACGCCGGGCTTTCCCGTGGCGCGGGCGTAACCGTCCGCCATGTGCGACGCCCCCTGCTCGTGGCGCGTCAGAACGTAGCGGATGCCGCACTGCCCGAGCGCGTCATTCAGGGGCAGGTTCTGCCCGCCGGGAATCCCGAAAAATACTTCCACACCCAGCTTCTTTAACGATTCGCAAACAATCTGGGCGCCGGTCATTTCCATGGTCATTGCTCCTCTATGTAATGTAATAACGTTCGGACCGGGTGTCCGGTTCCGCCCGTCGGGCAATAAGGTTGATCGCTGTCCGTCCACGAGGCCCCGGCGATATCGACGTGCGCCCAGGGAAGTCCCTCCACAAATTCCTGGAGAAACAGGCCGCCGATGATCGTGCCAGCCTCGCCGCGCCTCTTCCCGATATTTTGAAGGTCCGCAATTTTGCTTTTGATGTCGGGCTCATACTCTTTTTCCAGCGGCAGCTCCCAGAACTTCTCTCCCGCGCGCTCGCCCTGCGTCCGCAGCGCTTCGTACAGCCTGGGCTGGTTCGTCATGACGGCGGATATCCGATGTCCCAGAGCCACGACGCAGGCGCCCGTCAAGGTCGCGATATCCACCACGACGTTGGGCTTCTTTGATGCCGCATAAGAAAGCGCATCCGCGAGCACCAGGCGACCTTCGGCGTCCGTGTTTAAGACTTCGATCGTTTTCCCGTTGAACGCTTTCACCACATCGCCGGGCTTCTGCGCTTTTCCGCCGGGCATGTTTTCGGCAATCGCCAAATAGCCGCGCACTTCAACGGAAGGTTTCAGCTCGGTCAAAGCGCTCATGACACCGAGGACCGCCGCCGCGCCGGACATATCGTCTTTCATGGTCTCCATCGAGGCCGCCGGCTTGAGCGACAGCCCGCCGGAATCAAACGTGATCCCTTTTCCGACCAGGGCGATCACTTTTTTGGCCTTCTTCGAAGGCTTGTATACAATTTCAACCAGGCGCGGAGGGATCAGCCCGCCCGCGCCGACGCCCAGGAGGGCGCCCATGCCCAGCTTTTCCAGATCTTTTTTCTCCAGCACGCTGACGGAAATCGGAGATTTATTAATCTTCAGAGCTTCATCGGCCAGGCGCTCAGGATTCATCCGGCTGGGAGGCTCATTAATAAGGTCCCTGGCCAGCATGGTGGCCCGGCTGTACACGTCCGCTTTCTTAACGCCTTCGGCGGCAAAGCGGGAAGATCCGTCGATGAGAAGGATCAGTTCCTCGACAGGCTTCGGCGGCTCGGGTGCCGGGGATTTATGCCGGTCAAAGCGGTAGCCGCCCAGATACAGGCCTTCGGCCAGAGACTGGAACTCATCGCGCTGAGCGGCCGGCGACTTGGCGATTTGAGGGATGCGGACAGCGAGCTTCTGCAGCCCGAGCGATTCGCCTCCGGAGAGGGCCTTGGATGCCGCGCGGCGCAAGGTCTCGTTCGTGAACTCTGATTTCTTGCCGAGACCAATCAGAAGGACACGTTCTGCCGGGAGCGAGTCCTTGGGACGGTACAAAAAGGTTTCGCGTTCCTTGCCTTTGAATCCGTCCGCCTTCGCCGCCGCCGGGACTTGTTCCTCAAAGGCGAAAAGGGCCAGAGTCTGTCCTGTTCCCTTCCATTTCTTCCAGTCGTTAAGGGTTATTTTCATCATATTCATAACTCATTTTACGCGTTTTTCGACGGACGATGCAAACAGGATGGCCTGTGCGAATAAGTCACTGCGGACTTCAAATCTGTGTGCGGAGTTTTTCCAGGCGGGCGGCAGACTCGAGGCGTTTGTCAGAAGTCAAAAAGATAAGAGGCTCTTCCTGATTCTCGGAAACGACCAGTGCGGTGGCCAATTGAATGGCATCGAGAGCACGAACGGACCTGTCGAGACATATTTTCCCGGCTCTATGGAGGAGGGAGTCGTCCATCGGCACTTTGCCGAATCGGAGCCAATCAGCCTCGAAAGCGACGGATATCTTCTTGATCTCTCGAGGTCCGATAGATCCCTCGCGGACCCGGCGCGACAAAGCGGAATACATTTCGACATAGGCCACGGAGCTGACGGCGATTTCAACGTAAGATTCGACGGCCGAACGAACGTTATCCGATCCTTCCTCGGCGATGTAGAGCTTGACCAGTGAGCTGGTGTCCAGGAATACAATCATTGATTCGGAAGAGATCGGCTTAAATCCGGTCTTCCCGGTCTTCGATAACCGTCTGAGACATGGGCTTTCCTTTGATTTTGACGAGTATTCGGTCCTTGAAATCAGGATGCCCGCCGTTCCAATCGGCTTTCCCCTGCCGGACAAGCGCCCACAATCCCGATCGGCCTCTCGCCGAACTTCGGGATGGCGTGATGAGCGCGATCTCTTTGCCGTGCTCCGACACCGCGATTGGTTCCCCATTCTTGACTTTCCGAAGATATTCGCTGAGGTGAATCTTCAGTTCCCTAATCCCAATCATGGTCATAATTTCACCTCTCCTGGTGGCCAACGCCTCATTTGTAGTTCTAAGTATAACACATGTGATCACATTTTCAATGGGGCGTATCGGGGGTGTCGCAAGAAAATAGAAATCGGACTGGTGTAGGTGTTTCTGGGTGTAGACGTTAGTTGCTGTAGAGTAAAGGTGTTGGTCGTTGACGTTCCCTGTATATTTACTCTTCCATAAGGACTTTCCTTCCAAAAAATCCTCGGCCTCACATTCTCGGATGAGCCTTAAGCAGAAATGGATCTCGAAGGCCGCATAGAGGAATAATTCTTTTACGCGTATCAGGCGACTGCAATCATACGATCGATGGCGAGTCTAGCTTTGGCGGCGATTTCGGGTGGGACTTTCACTTCATGCTTCAGGTCCTGCAGAGACCAGAGCACTTTTTCGAGGGTAATCTTCTTCATGTAGCCGCAGATGGCGTCTTCGGAGGCCGGAATAAAGGTTCTGTCCGGATACTGCATCCTCAGACGATGGAGAATCCCCACTTCTGTCGCCACGACAAACTCCGGCGCTTTCGACACTGCCGGCCGCCTATAGATCCCTTCGGTCGAGAGCATCTGGTCCACCTTCATCATGTGGGGCGTCGAACAGCCGCATTCCGGATGGATCAAAAGCTCCGCTTTCGGATGCTCCCGGCGGAGCTCCTCGATGCGCTCCGTCGGGATGCGGGAATGCACGCCGCAGTAGCCCGGCCACAAATGGATTTTCCGACCGGTCTTCTCGCGCACGAAGTTGCCGAGATACATGTCCGGAATAAAAAGAATTTCTTTGTCCGCGGGAATCGATTCCACGACTTTCACGGCATTGGAGGATGTGCAGCAATAGTCGCTTTCGGCTTTCACTTCAGCCGTTGTATTCACGTACGCGACGACCACCGCTCCGGGATGCTCCGACTTCCATTTCCGTAAGGCCTCGGCGGTAATCATGTCCGACAGCGAACAGCCGGCTTCCAAGTCCGGGATGAGCACCTTCTTCGTTGGCGCCAGAACGCTGGCCGTCTCGGCCATGAAATGGACGCCGCAGAACACGATGACGTCCGCATTTGTTTTGGCGGCCTGCTGTGAAAGGCCTAAAGAATCCCCGACGAAATCCGCCGCGTCCTGCACTTCGCCGATCTGATAATTATGCGCAAGGATCACCGCGTTCCGCTCTTTCTTCAGAACCTGGATTTGCTGACTCAGAGACTCGATGTGTTTGACGACGGCGGCAGTCATATTGTGTTTTCGTCACCCCGGCGAAAGCCGGGGTCCAGTCGACTAGGTTCCGGCTTACGCCGGAATGACGTCATTGGCCTCTTCAATCGCGCGCATGTCCTGAGTGATCTTCATCGCGCAGTACTTGGGTCCGCACATGGAGCAGAAGGGCGCGTCCTTGAAGCCTTCCTGTGGCAGTGTCGAATCGTGCTTGGCCCTGGCGGCCTCCGGATCGAGTGACAGGGCAAATTGCCGTTCCCAATCAAAGTTAAACCGCGCTCGAGATAATTCGTCGTCGCGATCTCTGGCGCCCGGCCGCCTGCGCGCAAGATCCGAAGCGTGTGCGGCGATTTTATAGGCGATCACGCCCTGCCGGACATCTTCCGCGTTGGGAAGACTCAGATGCTCAGCCGGCGTCACATAGCAGAGGAGTGAAGCTCCCGCCCAGCCGGCCAAGGCCGCGCCGATCGCCGACGTAATATGGTCATAGGCCGGCGCCACGTCCGTCACGAGCGGGCCCAGCACGTAGAAGGGAGCTCCGTGGCAGACCTCCTGCTGGCGCTCAACGTTCATGGCCACCTGGTGCATGGGGACATGCCCGGGTCCTTCGACCATGACCTGCACCCCCATCTTGACGGCACGGGCGGTCAGTTCTCCCAGCGTATCGAGCTCCGCGAACTGTGCCGCATCGGAAGCGTCCGCCTGGCAGCCAGGCCGCAACCCATCGCCCAGGCTGTAGCTTACGTCATAGGCCCGGAGAATCTCTGAAATCTCGTCAAAATGCGTGTAGAGAAAGTTCTCCTCATTGTGCGCCATGCACCACTGCGCCAGGAGCGAGCCGCCGCGGCTGACAATCCCGGTGATGCGATTGCGGGTCAGAGGAACGTGCGCCTTGAGCATTCCGGCATGGATCGTGAAATAGTCAACCCCCTGTTTGGCCTGCTTCTCGATCTCATCACGCATGATTTCCCATGTGAGATCTTCAGGTTTGCTGACCTTCTCCAGGGCGCCATAGATGGGCACCGTGCCCACCGGAACGGTGCTGGCTTGAATGATGGCTTCACGAATGGCGTCCAAGTCTCCGCCGGTGGACAGATCCATCACCGTATCCGCGCCATAATGCACGGCCATGTGCAGTTTTTCGAGCTCCGAATCCAGCCTCGAGGTCGTAGACGAACTGCCGATGTTGGCATTCAGCTTGCAGGTGACCCCGATGCCGATGCCGATCGGGTCCAGGCGTTGTTTCAAATGATTGATATTGGCCGGGATGATCAGCCGGCCAGCGATGAGTTCATCACGAATAAACTCCGAAGAAACCTTCTCCTTCTCCGCGACGCGCTTCATTTCAGGCGTAATCATGTCTTTCCGGGCGGCTTCTAGTTGCGTCATAAGAACCTCCGTTGATGTCACCCCGGCGCAAGCCTAACCGCCGTCATACCGGCGAAAGCCGGTACCCAGAACCTTCTTTGGCACTGGGCCCCGGTTTTCACCGGGGTGACGACAAGACATACTCCGGAATGACGGCGCTTATCCTACCGTTATTGTCGGCTTCTGCAATTCCGCGTTCAGAACACTAACTCTGGCGGCGACCCATTCAGCCGCACTTTTGAAAGCTTTCGCCTGCGGCGAGTCCGGCCGGGCGATTGAAATCGGGATTCCGCGGTCACCGCTCTGCCCGACCGAGGGATCAAAGGGGACCTGACCCAGAAGCGGAACGTCAAACTCCCGGCTCAAGGTCTTGCCGCCCTGTCCGTCGTATAAATCGATGTGCTCATGACAATGCGGGCAATCAAGACCCGCCATATTCTCGATGATTCCGAGCACGGGAACGCGCACTTCATTAAACATGGCGATCGAGCGCCGGACATCCGAGAGCGCGATCTGCTGAGGCGTCGTCACGATCACCGCGCCGGACAAAGGCACCGTCTGAACGAGACTTAACTGGGCGTCGCCAGTCCCCGGAGGAAGATCCACCACGAGATAGTCGAGCTCTCCCCACTGAACACTGGTTAAAAACTGCCGGATAACACCATGGAGCATCGGCCCACGCCAGATAATTGCTTTTCCCGGCTCAACCAGAAATCCAATTGAGATGACTTTAATCCCGTGGTTTTCAAACGGGATCAGCTGCTCCTGGTCATTGACGCTCGGTCGTTCGTTTTCGGGAATTCCCATCATCATCGGCACGTTGGGACCGTAGATATCGGCATCCAGAAGTCCGACTTTGGCGCCAAGCTTCCGCAGGTTGACCGCGAGATTCACGGCCGTCGTGCTCTTGCCGACCCCGCCTTTTCCGCTGGCCACCGCAATAATGTTTTTGATGCCTTCTGGCAGGGCCTTGTTTTCCGCCAGGCGCGCGTTGCGATTGACCTCGGCCGAGAGTTTGATCTCCACGGTCTTTACGCCCGGGACCTTAAAAACCGCGGTCTCAGCTTCGAGCTTCATCTGGTCGCGGAGCGGACAAGCGGGCGTCGTGAGCATGAGGGTAAACAACACCGCGCCACCATCCACCGTCAGGTCGCGGATCATGTTGAGTGTGACCAGATCTTTATGAAGCTCCGGTTCCTGAACCTTACTGAGCGCGGCTAAGATGTCGTCTTTCTGCACCATAGAATTACCCCTCGACTCCAAGTTTTCCAAGAACGGGAATCGGGCTTTTCAGCTCCCCGTAGCTCACCGATTTGGCATAAGGAACAAGCTCCGCCATGATCGCAAGATACGCCCAGATGGGAAGGAGGGTCGCGCAGCCCTGAATCAGGACCGGTTTGCCCCTGAACTGAGCCCAGTCATACGCTCTGACCGCCTCACGGAAGTCTTTCTCGCGGAACATCCCGCCGGAGAGAAACGCGCTGGGTTCGACGACCTCCACTTAGCGCCTAAACCGCGAAGGACTCGCCGCAGCCACAGCTTTTCGTGGCGTTGGGGTTCGAGAAGGTAAAACCTTTGCCCTGAAGACCCCCTTGATAGTCGAGCTCCGTGCCCTGCAGATACGGCTCACTTTTGGTGTCGACCAGGATCTTGAGGCCTTCAATTTCCTGGACTTTATCGCCTTCCTGCGGGGCATCAAAACCAAGGACGTAAGAAAATCCCGAGCAACCGCCGGACCGTACTCCGACCCGGAGACCTAATTCAGGTTTATTTTCTTTTTCAAGGAGCCGCTTCACCTGCGACGCAGCGCCCGAGGTTAAAGTAATCATCATTGACCTCCTTGTCGTCACACAAACTCTAACAAAATAGACGGATCAAGCATCCGGAACGGTTGTTTGACGAGCGGGCCAGCCATCATCGCCGTCTCGCTGGCTTCATACACCGGCCGTTCTTTCGCGTAGAGCACCCCGATCGGGATGCGCGTTCCCCACTCTTGAGCCTTCTGCATCGCGGCGTCAAAGTTCGTGACATCATGCTTCTCGTCCTCGAGCTTATACACCTTCTCTTTGAAGTAAGGATATGTGTTCGTCTTATTAAAGGTCACGCAGGGGCTGAACACATCCACCAGCGCAAATCCTTTATGCTGAATCGCTTTCTTGAACGTTTCCGCCAGGTGCATCGGCTCGCCGGAAAACCCGCGCGCCACAAACGAGCATCCACCGGCCAGAGCCAGCGCCAGGGGACTTAAAGGATTTTCCGTGCTTCCGGCCGGCGTCGATTTTGTTCTGGTTTTCAATTCCGTGGTCGGAGACGTCTGCCCCGTCGTCAAACCATAGATCTGGTTGTCCATGACGATGTAAGTCATGTCCATGTTGCGGCGGATCGAGTGGATAAGATGCCCCACTCCGATTCCGTAGCCGTCGCCGTCGCCACCCGTGGCGATCACCGTCATGCCATGGTTGCCGAACTTAGCCCCCTGGGCCACCGGCAAAGAGCGGCCATGCAGGGAATGCATCCCGTACGAATTGAAAAAACCGGGGAGGTTCGAGGAGCAGCCGATCCCCGAAACCACCATGACATCGTGCGGGTTGAGGTTCAAGTCCGCGCAGGCCTTCTGAAGGGAGTTCAAAACGCCGAAATCTCCGCAGCCCGGGCACCAGTCTGGTTTTACTTCCGATTTAAATACCGCGACATCAGCCATGATGGTTCTCCTTAGGCGGTGGCAAGACTGTTCTTTTTGGCCAAAATCTTCTTCACTTCTTTGTAGGCCAGTCCGGCCGGGAATGGTTCCCCGTCGTACTTCAGGATCTTGTCCTTGATGTTAAAGCCGGTCTCCATGCGGATGAGGCGCGACATCTGGGACGTGTAGTTGTTTTCGATGATGATGGGGCGCTTGCATTTGTTCAGGATCGCCGATACCTCGTCGCTCAAGAAAGGAGCGATCACTTTGATCATGAGGATATTGGCCTTCGTCCCCTCCTCTGCCAGTCGGCGGCTAAGCGCCCGGAGCAGGTTATAGGTCGAGCCCCATCCCACGAGCGTCACGTCCGCATCCGCCGGCCCTTCCAGCGTGACGGGGAAAAGCTTCGCGACTTCCTTGCGGGCCTCTTCCACTTTCCGCATGCGCTTTTCAACCATCTTTTTACGCATCACGGGATCGGTGAACACGTCGGAAATCGTTTCGCCGCGCTCGTTGTGCTCATCAGAAGTCGACACGTAGGACACGTTCCTGGTCCCCGGATAAATGCGCGGCGAAATGCCCGTAGGGGTGATCTTATAGCGGAGATACGGCGTGGCTTCATTCCACTCGCTCAGTACGTCACCGCGGTCGATGCGCACGTTCAGGTCGAGCTTGTCGACCGTTTCGGTGTGCTCGGAGAGCATGAGGTCCGAAAGGATCAGGACCGGACATTGATAGCGTTCGGCGAGATTGAAGGATTCCGCCGTCACATGGAAGGCGTCTTCGATCGTCTGCGGCGCCAGGATCACGCGGGGATATTCGCCCTGGCCGGCTCCAAGAATCTGGAAAAGATCGCCCTGTTCCGTCTTGGTGGGAAGTCCCGTGGAAGGGCCGCCGCGCTGGACGTTGCAGATCACCACGGGAGTCTCGAACATGCCGGCCAGCCCGACAGCTTCCGTCATCAGGGCGAAACCACCGCCTGAGGTGGCCGTCATCGCGCGCACACCCATCTGCCCGGCGCCGACCGCCATCGCCATGGAGGCAATCTCATCTTCGCATTGCTTCATGACCAGGCCATTCTTCGGCCCGTTCGGCGCCAGAAAATGCATGATCCCGGAGGCGGGAGTCATGGGATAAGCCGAGAAGAATTTGCAGTTGGCGGCCAGGGCCCCGACGGCAATCGCCTGGTTTCCGGTCATCACCAGGCGTTGCGTATTGCCCAACTGAAGCCCTATCCCGAGGGATTTCCAATGCGTCTTCGCGTAGTCATGCCCCGCGCGTGCCGCTTCAATATTCGATTGAACCAACTCGGGCTTTTTCTTCCCGAAGCGTTCCTGCAGAGCTTTTTCGAGGCTTTCCAAGGGCAAATCCGTCAGGAACATGAAGGCTCCGGTGGCCACCGTGTTCTGCATGATGGGGAGTTTCGCCAATTGGCTCATGGGGAGCCCCATATCCTGGGCGCCGTTGACCAGCTGGTCAGGACGGACCTTCAACTTATCCGAATTGTAAAGGATGCCGCCACCCTTTTCGATACCCAAAATATGCTGGTCAATGGTATCCTGATTTAAAGCGATGAGGAGATCGCAGTTCTCCGGCTGGGTATAGACCTTTTCCGAACCCGCGCGCATCTGCCACCACGTATGGCCCCCGCGAATCACCGACTGATAGCTGTTATAGGCATAGACATGCAAACCGTTCCGGGCAAAAATCTTGGCCAGCGATTCGCCCACGGATGCGATGCCATCGCCCGCCGCGCCGCCGACCCAGACTGAAACTGTTTTTCTTGCCATTTTGGCTCAGGCTCCTTTTTGAATTAAGACGAAACTCCGGCGAAAACCGTCGCGGCTTTGCGAAGGGCTTGCATCAGCGCATCTACATCATCTTTGTCATTATAAATATAAAAACTCGCCCGGGCGGTGCCGCTGATCCCGAGATCCCGCATCAAAGGCTGGCAGCAGTGGTGCCCCGCGCGGATGGCGATGCCTTCTTGATCCAGCAGCGTCCCGATGTCATGCGGATGGATCTCGCCATAGTTAAACGAAATCACGCCTCCGCGATGGTCGACGTTCAACGGACCGTAAAGATGCACTTGCGGATCCTGGCGCAACTGATCAAGCGCGTAGGCGGTCAGTTCCTTTTCGTGCTGACGCACCGCCGCCATGCCGAGCCTATTGAGATAGTCGATCGCGGCGCCAAAGCCCACCACGCCGGCGATATTGGGCGTGCCCGCTTCAAACTTCCAGGGGAGCTCGTTCCATCGGGCATGATCCCGCCAGACTTCCAGAATCATGTCGCCTCCGCCTTGATAGGGATCCATGGCGTCGAGAAGCTCCGGGCGGCCATAGAGAACACCAACACCCGTCGGCCCCAGCATCTTATGGGCGGAGAAGACCAGAAAATCGCATCCGATTTCGTTCACCTTTGTTTCAAGATGCGGCACGGACTGTGCGCCATCGACAAGAAGTTTTGCGCCGACCGCATCGGCCTTCTTCGCGATCTCCCGCAGAGGGAAAATGGTCCCCAGCACGTTCGACATGCCGGTGATCGCGACGATTTTTGTGCGCTTCGTCAGCAGAGGATCGATCTTCGACAAATCCAGCATCCCGTCGGCAGTGATCGGCACGAACTGCAGCTTCGCGCCGGTCGCTTGCGCCGTCATCTGCCACGGGATCAGGTTGGAGTGGTGTTCCACGGCGGACAAGAGGATTTCATCGCCAGCCTTTAAAAATTTGCGGCCCCAGCTGAAAGCGACGAGGTTGATGGCGTCGGTGGCGCTCTTGGTGAAAATGATGCTCTCCGGGGCGGAAGCCCCGATGAACTTGGCCACTTTCTTGCGCGTGCCTTCATAGAGCGCGGTCGACTCCTCGCTCAACGTATGGATGCCGCGATGGATATTGGCGTTTGATTCTTTATAGAAACGCGCTTCCGCGTCAATGACGGAAAGAGGTTTTTGAGTCGTGGCTCCGTTGTCCAGGTAGACGAGGCGTTTGCCGTGAACCTCGCGGGATAGAATCGGAAAATCGTTGCGGATCGTTTTTGAGTCCATCATAATCGGACCTCGGGGTACAGTTCGGCGACGCGCTCGAGGGTCATGACCGGTCGAGGATCGGAGACCTGCGAGCATTCGAGCTTGCCGCCGAAGGCCACACTCGACATCTGCCGGTTTTCGTGGCGGACCCCTTTGCCCCAATGATGGACCTGCTTGTGGTTCACCCGTGCGCCCTCCTGAACATAAAGTTCTACGGTGCTCACCGCGAGAGAGGCCTTATCCCAGTCCGCGGAGAGAAAATCATCGACGAGAGAAACCACGCTGCCTTTTTCCGCCACCAGCACAGTCCGAGGAAACATGGCCGCCCCCGGCGTCGTCATCCAGTAACAGGTGTGGAAAGGAAGCTCGATCTGGACATGCGCCGGCACGTAGAGAAACGTTCCTCCACTCCAGAACGCGGTGTTGAGCGCCGAGAAAAGCTCATCGGGCTTCACGAGCTGGGCAAAATACTGGCGAACCAGACCAGGATTCAAACGGAGCGCCGTTGTCAGATCGGTATACATCACGCCTTTCTTCGTCTGATCTTTGGTGATGGAGCGGGACAAAATCGTGGAATCCCTCTGAACGATCAGCCCCTCCTCATCCCCGCGCTCTTCGATGACCGCCGAAAGATCCCGTGGCCACTCATGGCTCGGCACCGAGGTTTTGGGCGGCTCGACAAAAGCCTGTATTTCCTGGAAGGCGGCATCCCGAGAAAGATTTTCATAATACGCCAGCGCGGACAAACGCAGCTCCGTCATCCAGGAGGGTTCCCCCTTGGAGGTCGAAATGTGCTCCACGGTGTCACGGCTGATGGAATGCTTCACCAGAGTCATACTCACAGAGGACTGACGACCATTTCTTCGTCGGACGGAAGGGCGGTTATCCATTCCCGCGGGTCGCGGATGCGCCGTGCGACCTCGTCACTGAGCGTCTGATCCTTGCGTGTCTTCAGATAGTAGTCCCCGATCGCCGCCCGGCAGCCGAAAGTTTTGAAGGTGGCTTTGTCAATTTTGTCACTCTTGATTTTGACAAAGAGCCGCACGATGTCGCCGCACATGGGATTGCCGACGTCGCCGACGCCATCGGCGTCAGCCATCTCCCCGACATTCCGGGGATTCATGAAATAATCCATTAAGGGATCGGACTTTGGAGTCATACCTGGAACCTCAGAACGGGTATTTCGTCTTCCAGTTTTCGGCCGACGGTTTTTTCATCGTTGATGAGATGCAAGAGATTAATCCGGTCCAGCGATTCCCAGAGCCGGCTGCTGATCACCTGCCAGATCGGACGGATGCTGCAGTCGCCCTTATGGCCGCAGTCGGTCTTCTTGTTGAAGTGATCGCAGGTGTCCTGGAAGGGCACTCCTTCGAGAATCCGCACCACCTGAGCGATGGAGATCGATTCGGCAGGATGGGCGAGCGCAAAGCCACCTTCCGTTCCCCGGAGGCTCTTCACCAGCCCGGCCCGGCGCAATCTCATCAGGATCTGCTGAGCGTAATGCTTCGGAACGTGTTCCAGCTTAGCGATGTCAGTAATGGAAATGGCCTCCCCTTCCGGCTGGCGCGCCAACCGCAAGAGACACCGGATACCATACTCCGTTTTGGTGCTTATTTGCATCATATGGACTGCTCTAAGAATAACATATATGACTTAATCAGTCAACAATTAGGAATTACCTATATTTTAGATACGTTCTTTCGTACTATAAATAGCCATGAAGCTTCGCGCAGAAGGGCAGGATTAGCGCGATCTTTGGCCATCAGGCTGACAAAGTAATAGCCCCGGCGTCTGGCAGAAGGTGGGACATTAAAGGTCATTTCCCCTGTTTTCGGATCCATGGGCGCCGGCATCCAATGACGCCCCACTTTGTCGACCAGAATCTGCGTGCTCTCGGGAAGGATTTTTTTGACATCCAGGATACGCGCGCGGATTACTTTCGGAATCTCTTTGACCCGCTCCCCATCCGCGGGCGATTGAGAATCCACCTGAAGCGGCCTCTGGTTCAAGGAACGGGCATAGGATTGGAGAGACGTCTGCCGAAAAACCAGGCGACGATTGAGCCGGTAAGGATCCGTAAAGCCGGCGACATCTCCATCGTCGCAGGTGAGCGCGCAGTGGTAGCCGACGGCCCGTGCCCGCCCGGCAATATACTGATCATATCCTCCATAGGGATAGGCAATGGAGGTGACAGGCTGATGGAGTTCCGTCTCAATCCGGCGTTTGGATCCAGCCAGCTCCTCTTCGATCCAGGCGCGATAGTCCTTCCTGTTCATCGGCTTTCCCGGATGCGTCAGGAGCGGATGGGTCATGGAATGGCTCTGAATGTCGACCCCCTGGCGCGCCATCAGGCGAAGATCGTTCCAGGTGAGCGCGGACGGAAACCGGTTGATCGCGTGGGGGTAGACATAGAGAGTGAAAGGATAGCCGTACCGCTTGAAAACCGGCCAGGCGATATCCCTGGCGGTTTTATAACCGTCATCAATGGTGATGATGACGCTCCGGTCAGGGATGGGGGTCTTCTTAGAGAGGTGTTCTTCCAGAGCGCTGAGTGGAATAACCGGGATTTTCTGCACAAAAAGGAAGCGCATTTCTTCCTCGAAGCGGGCCACGGAGACGCTGTACGCATTTTTCTTTTCCCCGAAAGTGTGGTAGCACAGGATCGTGACGCTGGGAGGATCCACGGGCGGAGAGGGATGCCAGAACAGCGATGCGAGAAGAGGGACGAGGGACGAGAGAGAGCTAATCTTTGTGGTTGCGAACAAACCGCTTGATGGCGGCGATATCTTTGGAGGACGTGACGGCGAATTTGAAGCCGAGGGCGCATCGCGTCGGCTTGAGGGCCATGATGTTCAATGCGGTCGACCAGGCCACCATGCCGTCAATCGCGATCTCCGAACGGGGGAAAGCGATGGAAAGACGGACCTTCGTTCCCTCGGTGAGAAATGTCGTCGAGGTCACAGCCATTCCCTGTTCGTGCAGATTCAGGGTTTCACAGGTAAACTTCGGTACACCAATCCCCTCAATGGTGACCGGCAGCTTGATCGTGACCCGCTTAAGCTGCCGCCGCTCCTGCGAATGCTCTGTATCAAGAACCATAGGACGGAATTCTACAATCCCTCCCTCCGACTGTCAAACGCGCGCAGGGAGCTCGAGAGGACCCTCCGCGATAACCTGCTTAGCGTGTTCTGGCTGTGGAGGACATATGTGCCAGCACGGTCGCCGGGATCGGAATAGATAGACCAGTAGCGGTCCATTGCTCAGCCATCACTTTCACGAGTCCGGTATTCGGATCCGTCGTGCTCTCTAATTGGCGTTCAAAACTTGTGATATTTCCATTCTGTAAAATAAACTGATAGGAGCCAATCGCAAGTTGTTGATCCGTCATCGAAACAGAACCATAGGACATTAGCGGGTTTCCACTCTGGTCCACATCATAAAGCCTGATGGAACCGCCCTTAGACGTAAACAGGGACGCCACACAGAGCATCAGGGGAACTTCCGTCGCGGGGTTCGGCGTCACCGCGGCGATGGCCTGGCTTCCCGGACTGCCGAAAGGCACGCGGATCGCTTTTGCATTGGGGTCCTGCGTCGCGTCCGCCATGCTGGCCTGGCTGCTCGTTGTATAGGCGGCGTAATAAGAGGTAAATGCATCCACCGGGGAAATTCCCGGATAGGCCGCTTTAGCCAGTTGATCCCATTCTGTTTTTTCCGTTGGACTGAGCTGATTATAGACATACCCCCCGATGCCAGAGGCGAGCTGCGCGATAAATTCCCAGGGATAATCGGGAGGGATTTTGTTTGGGCCCTGGATGATGATCCCCATGCCGGAACCGTTACCCGCATCCGGAAGAGTTTGGTTTGACGATGATTCCCAATCGATGCGTGTCAGATTCGCCAGCTGATCCGGAGGCAGTTGTCTCAAATAGGCCGTCATTTGATTAACCTCGGTCGGCGTCAACCCGTAACCATCATCGTAAATGCTCATGCTGATCGTTTTCATGATGAGATGCCGGCCAGATCTGCTATCCGGCGCGGCCACAACATCTTGACCGTTTGTTCCCACGGGGGTGGTTTGATGATCGGTTAGGGAGAGGTTCTGAACATTCCCAGGGGTAGTACCATTTTGGAAACCCGCCAGGGTGGTTTGGACACCTTGAGCCGTGAGAGGTGTGTAATCAGGAGATCCGACGATGACTTCATTGGCCCAGACCGAAATCGGCCATAAGAGGGATAGGTATAAGCCGAATAACGCTTCCGCTTTCCAGGGCTTATAAAAACTTGATCGGCGGGTTCGAAGCGGTCGGGTGCGGCGCTGCATCTTGGAGAGTCTCATGGGAGTTGGTCTCTTTCTCCCCTCCCCATTTGACCCCTTGCGCTTACCCCATTAGTCTATGTGTTACGGGCAATTAGTCTATGGGTCAAGCGGTCAGATATTCGGTGCCGATATGCCTATAAAATTCGCAGGGCTCTCGGTCCTGATCTTCTGGGCCCCCCATTGAACTCCTCTTCTTGAAAGTCATGCGCTGGTAGATCTCGGAAGATGAAGGGTTTCGGACTAGAGGCCTAATTCCAAGCGGGCGGCCTCGGAAACCATGGAGATGTTCCAAGGAGGGTCAACGACCATCTCGACTTTGGCGGTTTTGATTCCGGGGATGGCCAGAATGCGCCTTTCGGCATCGGCTTTGAGCACGTCCCCCATGCCGCAGCCGGGAGCGGTAAGCGTCATTTTGATCTGGACCTGATAGCCGCCCTCCGGGACCGGTGCCACATCATTATTGTAGACCAGGCCGAGCTCCACGACGTTGACAGGAATTTCGGGATCAAAAACACCTCGCAGAGCCGTCCAGACTTGTTCTTTGGCTTCGTCCACCGATGTAAGGGCCGGTCTTGTGCCGGCCCGGCCATCGGATTGCCGGGCGGACACAAGGTCCGCCCCTGCGGGGATTGTTTCTCCTATGGCATCCGCCTCTTTTCCTGCAATGCGGACCATCGTGCCGTACTCAGTCATCACCGTGAAGGTGTCACCGAGCGCCTGAGTCACACGCACCTCGGTTCCACGGGCGAGACGGACCTGGTAGCCTTCGGGAATCTGGACGACCTCGAGGTCACGGCTGATGCGGATGGGCGCTTTCACATTCATATCGATTGTTTGGGCAGGGCGCACAGCGGTGCGCCCCTACATTCCCTCCGTTGTTGCTTTCTCGGACTTGTTTTCGAGCGCGGAGCGCAGGGTGTGCCAGCTCAAGACCGCGCATTTAACGCGGGCAGGAAATTCCGAAATGCCGGAAAAAATGGCTAACTTGTCCGTCTCTTCTACTTGAACCGCGGAAGGGTCGGTCACGAGTTGCCGGAATTTATCGAAGAGGACGGCCGCTTCCGCTTTTGACTTGCCCTTGACGATATCGGTCATGACCGACGCGGAGGATTTCGAGATCGCGCACCCGTGACCCTCAAACCGAATGTCCTGGATCCTATCGCCGTCCAGCTTGAGGTAGAGGGTCAGTTGATCGCCACAGAGAGGGTTGTAGCCCTCCGCCTTGCGTGTGGCGTCCGCCATCCCCCCGTAGTTGTGCGGGTGACGGCTGTGGTCGAGGATTACTTCCTGATAGAGGTCGCTAAGTTCAGACATGGGAATAAGATTTCACGAAGCGCGGGCACTTCGACCTGTTCGATCATCTCGCTGGCAAAGGCATACACGAGCAGGCGCCGGGCCTCCGCCTGCGGGACCCCGCGTGACCGCATATAAAAGAGCTGGGCCGCATCGATCTGGCCGATGGTCGAGCCGTGCTTGCACTTCACATCGTTGGCCAATATTTTGAGCTCGGGATTGGAAACGGCTTTCGCTTCCGTCGAAAGAAGTAGATTCCGATTGGTCTGGACGGCATCGGTTTTCTGAGCTTCCCGCTGGACAACCACGAGGCCATCGAAGAGACCGCGAGACTGGCCATCCAAAATTCCTTTATACAGCTGGCGGCTGGTTCCACGCGGCTTCTGGTGATCCACCAAGGTGTGATTCTCAATCACACGCGAACCGGAACCGACATAGAGTCCTTCCAGCAGGCAATCCGCATCCTCGCCGCTCAAGCGCACATGAATCGTATTGCGGATCTGTGCGCCTTCGAATAGAAAAACATGAGACTGGAAGGAGGCGGCCTTTTGAACATCCACTTCCACGAACGAATGATGCGCGGCCTGCGGCCCCTCGTGCACCAGCTTGTAGTGGTTGAGCGTCGCGCCTTCGGTCAGAATAAATTCCCATCGGAGCTGGGTCGTGTAAGGATCCGAGCGTTGAGATTCGCTCTTTTCGATCAACGTGGCCTGGCACCCCGAGGGGACGGTCAACCGGCGGCCGTTCGTAACCGACTCAGGCTTCAGATCAAGAGAGGCCCCATCCGGGCGGCGCGCTTCCAGCCAGAACCCTTCCAGGCCTACGGACTTTCCGGTGAAAACGCTTGATGAGGGGAGGCCGACGGTCACCGAGCAACCGCCTTTTCCTGTTCTCCGCCACTACTTCGCGGCGGACCCGCCGGGGCCTCAGTGGCGGGCAGCCAGCCGTAACCCTTCTTTTCGAGTTCCAGCGCCAGTTCTTTGCCGCCGGACTTCACGATACGTCCTCCGGAAAGCACGTGCACAAAATCCGGCTGCACATAATTGAGCAGCCGCTGATAGTGCGTCACGACGATAAAAGCCCGTTCGGGGCTGCGCAGCGCATTGATCCCCTTCGCGACGATCTGCAGAGCGTCGATGTCGAGGCCGGAATCGGTTTCATCCAGGAGACAGAGCCTCGGTTCCAGAATCGCCATTTGTAATATTTCATTGCGTTTCTTTTCGCCACCGGAAAAACCCTCATTCACGCCGCGCGACAGCATCGGCTCCGGGATTTCGACCCCCCTGGCCTTCTCCTTGATCACTTTCAGAAAATCAATCGCATCCAGTTCCGGCTGGCCATTATGCTTGCGGATGGCATTGAGCGCTGTTTTCATGAAATAGCTGTTGGACACTCCAGGAATTTCCACCGGATACTGGAAAGCCAGGAAGATGCCCCTCGCGGCGCGGTCCTCGGGTGCCAGATCCAGGAGGCCCTTCCCCTCGAAGCTCACGGAACCTCCTGTCACCGTATAGCCTTCGCGGCCCGCCAGGACATTGGCCAGCGTGCTTTTCCCCGAACCGTTGGGTCCCATGATGGCATGGACTTCGCCTTTATTGACCTTCAGCGTAATCCCTCGGAGGATCTGCTTCTCGCCGACCGACGCTTCTAAATTTATAATTTCCAACATTAGCATCTCCTTAAAATGAGCTCCTCTCCCCCTTGCGGGGAGAGGCACGGGCGCAGCCCGGGGTGAGGGGGAGCGATGCTCAGGGCCAAGGGATTCCACCCCCTCTCCCTGGCCTTCGGCCAGCCTCTCCCCGCAAGGGGGAGAGGAGTTACCCCACTGTTCCTTCCAAACTTACGCTCAGCAGCTTCTGTGCCTCTACCGCAAATTCCATCGGGAGTTCCTTGAAGACCTGCTTGCAGAAGCCGTTGACGATCATGCTGACCGCGTCTTCCGCTTTGATCCCGCGGCTCTTGCAGTAGAAAAGCTGATCGTCGCTGATCCTGGACGTGGTCGCCTCGTGTTCCATCTGGGCGGTGGTTTCTTCCACATCAATCTTCGGGAATGTATGCGCCCCGCAATTTTCGCTCATCAGGAGAGAGTCACATTGGGAATAATTGCGGGCACCCATAGCGCCCTGGAGGATTTTCACCATGCCTCGATAGGAATTCTGGCCGTGGCCTGCGGAAATCCCCTTGGAGACAATCGTGCTGCGGGTGTTTTTCCCGACGTGAATCATCTTCGTGCCGGTATCGGCCTGCTGGTAATGATTGGTCAGGGCAACGGAATAGAACTCGCCGACCGAGTTATCCCCCTTTAGAATACAACTGGGATACTTCCATGTTATGGAGGAACCGGTTTCGACTTGCGTCCAGGAAATCTTGGAGTTCACGCCTTTGCAGAGGCCGCGCTTCGTCACAAAATTGTAGATGCCGCCTTTGCCGTTTTTGTCGCCGGGATACCAGTTCTGAATGGTCGAGTATTTAATCTGGGCATTATCGAGGGCGATAAGCTCGACCACCGCGGCATGCAGCTGGTTTTCGTCGCGCATCGGCGCCGTGCAGCCTTCCAGGTAACTGACATAGGAGCCTTCATCCGCCACGATGAGCGTCCGCTCGAACTGGCCGGTCTCGGATGCATTGATGCGAAAATACGTGGAAAGCTCCATCGGGCAGCGCACGCCTTTTGGGATATAGCAGAACGACCCATCGGTGAAGACGGCGGAGTTCAACGCGGCGAAGAAATTGTCTTTCTGTGGCACGACCGTGCCGAGATATTTGCGAATCAGATCGGGATGTTCGCGCACGGCCTCAGAAAAAGAACAGAAGATGACCCCCAGCTCCATCAGCTTGCCCTTGAAAGTTGTCGCAACAGAAACGCTATCCAGCACGGCATCCACCGCGATCCCGGAAAGGCGTTTCTGCTCATCCAACGAGATTCCGAGCTTCTCGAAGGTGCTGCGGATTTCCGGATCGATTTCATCCAGGCTGTTCACCTTCTTTTTCTTCTTAGGCGACGCGTAATAGCGGATGGCCTGATAATTGATCGGAGGATAAGTCACATTGGCCCAATGGGGCTCTTTCATCGGAAGCCAGTCACGGTAGGACTTTAAACGCCATTCCAGAAGCCATTCCGGCTCCTGTTTCTTGGCTGAAATCATCCGGATAACGTCTTCGTTCAGGCCGGCAGCAACGACATCCGATTCAATGGTGGATGTGAATCCCCATTTATAATCTTGCGCCGCCAGCTCTTTTATCGCTTCATTTGCCATATGTAGCCGTCTAGAGTATAACACATACATGACGTAATTTGTCATGTATTTTTTCATATCTACATTTAGATGCGAATAGCACTTCTATTTCTTATCTCTCTGGGTAGTGGGAGGTGATGTATGGGCTCTCACCGGACGCATGGTCGGTGATATCGAGAATCTCGCCAATTTCCGGGAAATTCTGGCGAAGGGAAGTTTCAACCCCCTCCCTTAACGTGACATTGGCCATCCCACAACCCTGACAGCCACCGCCCATCTGGATATAAAGGTTGCTTCCCTGGACATCCACGAGAGAAATAGACCCATTGTGGGAGGCGATGGCGGGATTCACCTGCTCATCGAGGAACCTCTGGACTTTCTGACGCAAAATGTCCTCTCCAGAAATGTTCTTGAGCGCTTCCTCCGAAACGGCAGGCTGCCCGGTCTTCAAGTGTTCGCGGATCGCAGTCCCGATAAGGGGCCCGGCCTGGCGCCAATCGACGGGCATCCGGCTGGTCACCGTGACTTCATGATCTTTGATCATGACACCCAGGACGCCGTCGACGGCAAAAAGGCGCTCCGCCAAGGCTGAGCCTTTCGCCCTATCCTTATCCTTGAACCGGATAAAGCCCTCGGGAAGAAGCACTTTCTCGACGATAAACCGGCAGCTCGACCGATCGTGCTGAAGAATTTCGGCTGTTATCTTGATCGGTTGTTCCATAGGTCCTTATTTTACAAATAAGTTACTTGTGATGCGCCGCCGGTCAGGATAAACCCTGCCTGCCGGCAGGCAGACCTGCCCGACACCAATGAAAAGCTCTTCCAAATTCACGTGTCTCTTCGCGGCTTCCTTCATGGCTGTAACACCTTACACCCCTCAACAGTTCCTGTTCCTGGCCAAAGAACAGGTCTCCGTATCCGATAAGATTTCGATCTTAAAAAGACTCTCCGATTCCTTTCCGCTGGACACCTCTGCGAAGATCGCCAGGGAAAACCTCATCAATCTGCTTCTCAGCGATAATCGCTATGAAGAAGCGCTCCAGCTCTACCAGAAAGACCACCCGCAAACGGGTGCCGGACAGGCGATCAATTTTAAACTGCTCGAGATGCTTCTGCGAACCGGGCGCTATAACGACGTCTTACGGGACACCGCGGCCGCCTCGGGACCCGTGCGGGATTTTCTCCGGGACATGAAACTGCTCGAACTCCGCGTCCAGTCCCTTCTGGCCAAAGGCCAGTTTCAGATCGCCCGTCAATGCGTGGACCGCTGGTTGGAGAAATATGCCGGCGATGGAGTGCCGGGCGGCCGGTTTGAAGGCGATGTCCGCAGCATTCAGTTCCTGCAGCGACACCTCCTGGCACTGGAACGGATGAACGGATCGAAAGGAAAAGCCATTTTCACGGCTTCCGTTCCCGACAGCCTGCAGCATTGGAGCCATCGACAGGACGTTCCGATCGTCTTTTTCAAACTCATTCCGGTACACCCGGGGGGACAGCTTCACGAGCCGCTGCTGCCAGGCCGGCACGAACCCGCCTCCTATTTTGAAGACCGCGTCAACGACCTCAATCGCGGTTTCGCCTACATCAGCGGCGGGGACTTCTCTCTGCGGTTTGCGGGGCTTCACACCTTGTATGTCAAGGAAGGCGATATGGACCCGGAGTCCTCCGGAGGACACCTTCTGACGTCACGCGTCTACATCCACACGATTCCACAACTCTATAAACTGGCCGGCGATGCTTTCGTGGTTCTGGTGGATTATCGGGATCAGGCCGACGGCGAAGCGGCCTACATGGGCGATGGGTTGATCCACCTGTCCGCCAGCAAACTGCAGACGCTGGTGGTCATGCACGAACTCCTGCATGGGCTCGGCGCGACCCATCAGGAATGGAACGCCTTTGAAGCGCAGGGCTATAAATTTGATCCGGATGACAGGGGACTGATGACTTTCGAGCGGGGAGAAATCGTCAACCTGGGACTGGAAGAAAAAAACCGCGCGCTCCTGGGCTGGCCTCACGTGGCGGTCGTCCGTCCCCATTTTGAAACGGATGCGGAGTTCACGGAAGGCCTTTCCCGCCTTGGCAAAGCTGTCCTCGATCTGGACCCCGTCGCCAACCAGGCTCCAACCCCGGTCGAGAAACCAGACTCCTCCGAACTCCTGCCGTCGCTGTAAGCTATTTAGGAAATGGTTCGCAGGCGAGGAACAGCGTTGCCGCCGCTTTCCATAAAGCCGTGTGTTGGGTCAACAGAAAGCGCGGCTGAGCGCCGCCGACGCTAAAACACTAAGAAGGATCAACTAATATGAAGATTTCGGGCGGCGGCGCGCGGGGACACGGAGAAGAGGCTGAGTTCGTCGCGCCTAAAGGGCGAGAATCGGTTTGCCGGGATGCAAGTGTCGGAGAAAATCGTCGCACGGCCAGCACAGCACGCGGCCGCGCTTGAGCTTTTCCGTGCCGCGATAGAGAAAAAGCGCTTTGGCTTCTGGATAATCTTCGATAAACGAATGCAGTCCGCGCAGGTCCTCCTCGCGAAAACGAGCGGCATTCTTCACTTCGATCGCGCAAAAGTCCTTCGGTCCATAGATGATAAAATCCACCTCATTGCCCGAACGGGTTCGCCAGAAAAAAAGGCCGGCATCCCGGCGGCCGTAATCGATCCAGGCGCGCAGATGCTCGGCCACCAGGCCCTCCAGGGCGTGGCCATCGACTTCGTGAGGATGGTCCAGGGGCCCTCTCGGGCGCAGAGATCGAAAAACGCCGGGGTCGAAAAAATAAAACTTCGGGTGCGCGGACATCTCGCGTTTGGCGCGTTTCGTGAATACGGGAATCCGATAGGACAGAAGCAGATCCTCGAGAATGCCGACATACCCGTCCACGGTCTTTCGGTCGATGGCGCACTCCTGCGCGATCGCGTTCATGTTCAAAAGCGAGCCATGAGAAAAACTGATGGATTCGAGAAACCGGTTAAAATGCGCTAAGCGGCGCACAAGCCCTTCCATCTGAACTTCTTCGCGGACATAGAGGGCGACATACGACCTGAGAATATCGTCGGGATCCGGCCCCTGGCATACCAACGGCAATAGTCCCACCTGAAGAGCTTTGGGCAGATCAAAGGCGTTCCCCAATTCCGCCGCCATAAAGGGATGAAGAGATCGCATCACAGCACGTCCCGCCAGGAGATCGGCTCCGGAGTGCCTGAGTTTCCTCGCGCTTGAGCCCGTCAGGATAAACTGGTCTCCACGCTTTTCTTCGATCAGCGCATGCACGACATCCAGGAGCTTGGGGACCTTCTGGATTTCATCGATCACGATAACCGACGGCGCGGCCTCGGCCTCTACGAATTCCCGCAATCGTTCCGGATGGGTTTGATAACTCTGATGCACAGCAGGGTCCAGGAGATCCAGCCAGCGCGCACGGGGATAGGCGGCCCGCATGGCTGTCGATTTCCCCGTTCCGCGGGGCCCGAGCAAAAAATAGCTGGAGTCAGGTGGGGTAAAAAAACGGACTACTGATCCTTTTATGGGACTCATTTCGGGAATAGTATTCCCTAATTATGGCGCGATGTCAAGGCTAGAAAAACCAGCCTCCTGACGCTCTGTACAGGCAGGCCCCGCGTTGTGGGCGGGGCCGAGGGCGCGCTATATCTCGCGCCTGCCCTCTAAAGCGCGAGTGAGGGTGAGTTCGTCGGTGTATTCGATGTCGCCCCCCATGGGGACCCCGTAGCCGATGCGGGTGACCTTGGCGCCCAGCGGATGGATTTTCTCCGCCAGATAGGTGGCGGTGGTTTCCCCGGACAAGGTCGGATCCGTTGAAATGATGACTTCTTTCACCTGATCTCCGTGGATGCGCTTAAGCAGCTCGGCGATCTTTAAATCCTGGGGGCCAATCCCGTCCAGAGGAGACAGCGCGCCGTGCAGCACATGGTAGCGGCCGCGAAACGCGTGTGTTTTTTCTATGGCTTCGACATCCGGGGGATTTTCAACGACGCAGATCACCTGGGGGTCGCGTGCGGAATCCGCGCAGATGCGGCAGGGATTTTCTTCGGTGAAGGTCAGACAAATCGAGCAATAAATGACCTGCCGCCGGGCATCCTCCAGAGATCGAATGAGCTGCAGAACTTCATGGTCAGGCGCCCGGAGAAGATGCAGCGCCAACCGCTCCGCCATCTTGGGACCCACACCGGGAAGCAGGGCCAGCCGCTGGCGCAGCTGCTCTAGAGCGGAAGACATCACGATCACTCGCGGACTTTCCCTTTAAACACGTCGAGGACTTTCTGGACGCGCACATCCTGGACGGCGGCCCGCGTCTTTTCCTCAGCCACCGGCAGGACAACGACCGTCGCGTCTTCCCCCTCGCGCCGGTCCAGCACCTGATGGACGAGCCGGATTTTGATCGGGCTCCCCACCACCGCGGCCGCTGTTTCTTCAAGGAAAGCCTGGTTTCTTTGAACAGACGCCATGGCAAAAGCATCTGAAAAACCGATGACCCACTCTGTCGCCGTGGCGGATTTCAGGTGCGCACGTTCCAGATGGGACGCCACGGACGGCTTCTTCCACAGATCGGTGATGAGTTTTTTCCAGAGAGCGGCGGTGTCGGAGGGTATTACCGGATCGGGCGATGCTTTTGCCGTCATCCCGGCAGGTCGCAGGCCGGGAGCCATAGATCCCCCGCCTGAAGCCGCGGGGGATGACGGAATTGGGGCAACCGAAGAGACGTCATCCCGGCGAAAGCCGGGATCCAGAACCGGCTTGGACTGGGCCCCGACTTTCGTCGGGGTGACGGCAGAAACGCTCTCGCATTCAAGACTTTCCAATCTCCTCAGCAGCTCCCCCGCATCGACGAAGGGCTGGGTAAGCCGCAGACTGTAAAGCTCAAGAACCAGGCGCGGGTTATCGTTCCAGCGCATCTCATCGACGCACTGGCCCATCACCTTGATCATATGGAGGACTTCCGCGAGAGACACCGAGCGGCCTGAAATCTGCAAGGTATCGGGGGTTTTGGATTTACCCAGTTGGTCCACCATTGTCTGCCGAAGGAATTCGCGGAAATCACGGACAAACTGGGGGATGTCCCAGCCTTCCTCGATCAACTGACGGACCCATTCCAGCACACCCGCGGGTTTTCTTTCCAGGAGCGCCGAGGCGAAACCGATCAGGAACTCATCCGGCAGAAATCCGAGGAGCATCTCGACTTGTTTGACGGTCAGCGCGCCCGACGCGTAAGCGAGAGATTGATCAAGAAGGCTCAAGGCGTCCCGGACAGATCCGCCGGAAGCCCTCGCCAGACGCGCCAGCGCCTCCGGCTCGGCCTTCACTTTTTCGCTGGCGAGAATTTTCCCCAGATGTTTCGTGAGCTCTTCCGCAGAGACGCGTTTAAACCGGAACAACTGGCAGCGGGAGAGGATCGTGGCGGGAATTTTCTGGTGTTCCGTCGTGGCCAGGACGAAAACGGCATGCTCCGGAGGTTCTTCCAGCGTTTTCAGGAAGGCGTTAAACGCGTCATGGGTGATCTGGTGCGCCTCATCGACGATATAGACCTTGTAGCGGCTGCGGGCGGGCGCATAGCGGACGTTTTCACGAAGCTCCCGGATTTCCTCGATGCCGCGGTTGGAGGCGGCGTCAATTTCAAGAACGTCCACCAGTTCCTGCCCTTGAGCGATGCGCAGGCAGGAGTCGCAGGCATTACAGGGAGTGGAGGTCGGCCCCTTGACGCAGTTGAGCGCCTTGGCGAGGATCCGTGCCGTCGTCGTTTTCCCGACGCCGCGGGGCCCCGAGAACAGATAGGCATGGGCCACCTTCTGGTGAAGCAGGGCATTGGTCAGAGTCGTGGCGACATGCCCTTGACCGACGATTTCTTCAAAAGTCTGGGGGCGGTACTTGCGGGCAAGAACTTGATAACTCACCTTCGCCTTCCTTTCTTGATTTGGTTGCGATGGCCATCGGCAAAACGGTTCGCCTTCAGCGAACCGTGCCGAAGGTAGAATTGCAAAAGATTATACATGTTATACTAATGACCGATTTTGGGGGTGTAGCTCAGCTGGGAGAGCGCGTCGTTCGCAACGACGAGGTCAGGGGTTCGATCCCCCTCACCTCCACCAATAAAAAACCCACGACTCATCTCGTGGGTTTTTTATTGCCTCAATCCGATCAGCGGAGGGAGTGGGATTCGAACCCACGAGGAGCTTGCGCCCCTACTTCCTTTCCAGGGAAGCCAATTCAACCACTCTTGCATCCCTCCGCCAATCAGACCCTCCTTCTAAGAACATCAGGCGCCGTCGGGGATATAGTGACGGACCATCGAGTGGAGATCCTCCAGGCTGACGGGCTTTTTGATGTGGGAAACGCGGGACATTTTTTCCACGATCGGGAATATGCTGCCGGAAACGACTCCGGTGAGCATGATCACCGGGATGTTCTGCGTTTTCGGATCCGCGCGCAGCTGTTCAAGCGCTTTAATCCCATTGGTGATGGGCATGTCCACGTCCAGGATAATCAAGGCAGGTTTCCGGGCCTGAGCCATCGGGTAGGCATGCAATCCGTCCAGGGCCGTATAAACGATATAACCTTGAGCCTCAAGGTACTGCTGAATAACTTCGACCAGATGCTTATCATCGTCAATGACCAAAATCGCCTGTCTCGCCATTAGTGGAATATTCCTTTCAGGGTATTCTGCAGATCGTTGACGGCATTCTGCACGTCCTTGTTCTTCAGGATCTCCTGCCCCGCCTGCTGGATCGCTCGCTTCCCCACATCCTGGAGTTCAGGCTTAGGCTTGGCCGTGGCCATGGGACCCGTCAGCGAAAATTTTAAGAGCTGGCGACCGCTCTCATCTTTATCCACCAGAGCTCCGACGGTTCCTCCGATGGTCCCCGGTGGAAGTTTCAGCGCACCTTTCATCGCCATCGCCCGGTCTCCGGTCAAGCCCACCGTGCCCTGATCACTGATACTTAGCGACCGCCCAATCAGATCAAAGCTCTTGACGTCCAGAACTCCTGAATGCAGTTGGTACATGCCGGCCAGGGATTCAAACGTAATGGCGTTAAGATTGGGCAGAGCGACCTGATTGAAGGGCGGGATCTGCTGCAATCGGGCGATGACTTCAATCGGCCCCAGAACGATTTTCCCGAGGCTGGAGCCGGCCGCCAGCTTCTGGACATTCAAAATCTTCCCGGGCCCCTGCTTCAAGGAAGCGGTGCCGCCAACGCGCGCGAGGTCCGGCGTGACGTCGGACAAGGCCCACTGCATCTGCAGATTATGCCCTTCGTAATAATCCTGTTTAATGGAAACCATGGAAAGATCCCCGCTCGTCTGGAGAGTCGTTTGAGGGGCATTGACGGGACCGGTCGCATGGGCTTCAAAAGATAAAGTGCCTGTCGGGTTATAGGGGGCCAAGAGCGGCGATAATTGAGCGATGTCCGCGATCGCCCAACGGGTGGCTTTCGCCGTAAAGTTCACCGTTGACTGAGCTCCATGAACTTCATAGGTCCCCGAACCCGTCATATGGTTTGAAGCCACGCGCAGATCCATCGTCTTGATGACGACTTTCATCGGCGTCATCGACGGCACATCGCCTGTCATCGATAATTCCAGCGGAAATCCGCCGGGCTTTGCGAGAGTATCGCCCTGCTTCACCTGGAGATCTGTCCCGATCCATTTAACAGCAAACTGTGCGGCCGTGCTCGTCCCGGACAGATCCGCCGACAGCCGGGTATTCCCGGACAGAGAGATCCCTGGCGGGACCATCGACGGCTCATACGCGAGGACCTCCGCGATGGCAAACGCGTTGGTTTCCAAATGGAAAGCGATGGACGGCTGATTGGAAAAAACATTTTGAACGCGTCCGCGGCCATCCACATGGACAGACCCCAGGGCCAATTGCGACTGGACCTCCATCGTCTTCTGGTTCCCCTTGACGGATAAGACGCCTTTGAGAGGTTTATCGATCTTGATTCCCCGCGGCAGAGCCACGAAGGCGCTGATGTCCGCGAAGTTCAACTGAGGGATGTCTATTTTCAGATCCACCGCGGGGTCCGGCGTCTTCAAACGGTTGAGGTCCCCGGAAAGAACCACTTTGGTCTGACGGCTGGTCAGGCTTCCCTGCTTGATGGTGAATGTTCCGTTCAACAGGTTGGCCTGGCCGGCAAAACTGAGGGCAATGTCATCTCCCTTCGATTTTACGTGCAGAGACGTTTGAACGCTGAAGGGACTCGTCAAGCTGACATTCTTGAGGAGGAGGTCAAATGGCGCGATATCCATGCTTTGGCGCGCCGGGGAGCGATCGATGAAATGCAGGGCGCCCTTCTGGATTTGTGCCCGGGAGACCAATAACAGGAAGGGCAGCGATTCCTTGGCCTCGGAAGAAGAAGGGGACGTCGCGGCGGGAGCGGGCGCATTTGTCAGGTCGGAAAAATTAAACGATTTCCCATCGGCCTGCCGAATGATCGATACTTCGGGACTTTTCAGGACGATCTGGCGGACGATGACTTTTCGGAAGAGCAGGGGAAGAAGCGCGATCTTCAGGGAAAATTGTTCGCTCGAAAGAAAGGTCCCTTTGGAAAAATTCGGCGACTCCGAGATTTTCAGGTCCGTCATCTGGAGGCCCGACAAGAGGCCCACGGAGGCGGACCCCAGGGTCACGTCACGCTTCAGCTGAGTACTCAGGTGATGCAGGACGAGCGCCTTGGCTTTTTCCGGAGGCAGATAGATCCGCAGGGCCACCGTGCCGGCCAGAAGGAGCAGCACGCCGATGGCGACCAGGATGAGGACGATCTTGAGTAGTTTTCGCATGATTCAAATAAACACGGAGAGAGTGGGATTCGAACCCACGAGGAGCTTTCGCCCCTGCCGCTTTTCGAGAGCGGTACCTTCAACCACTCGGTCATCTCTCCTTAGATTGGTTATTCTACTTAAAACTTCGTCTTGGCTCGAAATTCTCTGCGCGCATCGCGTTCCAGGTCCCGTTTCTTAATATCGTCCCGCTGGTCAGGCGCCAGCTTCCCCTTGGCCAGCGCCAGAGAAACTTTGACGATCCCCTTTTTATTGAAAAAAACTTCCAAAGGAATTAGAGTCAAACCCTTCTCCTGGACCCGTCCTTCCATCTTTTTGATCTCCTGTCGATGCATCAGGAGCTTGCGGGCCCGCGTGGGACTCAAGTCGACATGGTGGGCGTAGGAATAAGGCGTGATATGCATCTGATAGAGGAAAAGCTCTCCTTTATCGATCCTCGCAAAACTGTCCTGGAGCGCCGCTTTCCCGGTCCTCAGGGATTTCACTTCCGGACCGCGCAGTTCGATCCCCGCCTCATACGTTTCCAAGATGTGGTAGTCATGGCGCGCCTTGCGGTTGGAGACGGCCGGGGGCGGAAGATGAGCCTTTTTATCCTTCATGGGAGAATGAGCCCCGTGGTGGACTGGGCGGGACTTGAACCCGCAATCCTTTCGGAATACGGTCCTGAGCCGTACGCGTATGCCAATTCCGCCACCAGTCCACCCCGGGGCCTTTTATCCTTTAAAATTCGAAAGATTTTATACAATTCGCCTTCGTTATGGATAGCCTGAGGTCTCAACCATGAAAAGTTTTGATCGACTCGTTCGAGTCATGACCAGACTTCGGTCGCCGAAAGGCTGCCCGTGGGATCGGAAACAAACGCATCAAAGTCTTCTGAAATATCTCTTTGAAGAAGCCGGGGAATTCCGGCAGTCCGTCCGCAAGAAGGACTACCCGAATATGGAAGAAGAGCTGGGCGATATTCTTTTACAGGTCATCTTCCACGCCCAGCTGGCCAGAGAGAAAAACCGTTTTTCCATCGATGACGTCGTAAAAACTCTCATCCGGAAACTGACCCTCCGCCATCCCCATGTCTTCGGCTACCGCGCCGAACACCGCAGGGCCCTCAGGGGACGCCCCATGAAAACCGCCAAAGATATCCTCGACAACTGGGACACCCTCAAGAAAATCTCATCTAAAAAGCGATAAGAATCCGCATCCTGTTAAATATTCCTGAAGAGTAACACGTTCGTAACATTGAAGGGTTAGCCTCACTTCAGGAGGCCACTATGCCAAGTTACGGGATCTGCAGGCGGTGTGGAAGCTCTTTGGCGGTGCTGGACATGATGCTGGAAGCCTATGACCTGGTCTGCGTGCGCTGCGGCCTCCGCCAGGTGATCAACCGGGCCATGGTTGAGCCGCCGCCGTGTTACCAGTAGCTCTCTGACTTCTGATCTCTGACTTGAAATCTCCGATATGAGATCTGAAGTCAGAAAGTCGAAGTCATAACTCAGAAATCAGAAATAATCGATTTGCCCGGAAGGAAACCCCCTCCCTCTTTCCGGGCATTTTTTTGCCCTTAAAACCCGCCACACAACGGGCGGGTACGCCTGATTTGTGGCGCAAAACACCCATCCGCTGTTTATTAAGCAAATGGATGTTTCCCCCTCCCAAAAGAGATTACGCCGCTCGAGGAGCCGTTCCTCTCAGAATGCTCTTGAGGCGTGCGACAAAATAGGTCGGATCAAAGGGCTTGTAAAAGAATTCATCGGCGCCGGACTCGAAACCTTGAATCTTATCTTCGGGCTCGGTAAACCGGCCCGTGATCATGACCACGGGAAGATTCTTGGAGACTGTCGCGCGCTTCAAGCTCTGGCAGACCTGATAGCCGGACATGTCCGGCAACTGCACGTCCGTCACAACCAATTGAGGATTGATGGACCTGATGAGGTCTAATCCGCCCTGCCCGGTTTCAGCGACTTCACAGTGCCAATCTTCCAGCGCCAAAAGATCCGTCAGCGAATCCCGGATCCCCGCGTCATCGTCGATCACGACGATCGTTGGGACGGTCGATGATGTTTTTCTGATTGTCATGACAATAGGATGCCAATTTTTTTACATTAAATCCATGAAACCAAGGGCTAAATCTTTGGGCCCAACAGCCCCAGATGTTTTTGGGCCGTCTGGCGATCAGGCCGCCCCGTACAGAGAAGCGGCGGCCGTCCCTGGAGAACCACGGAAACCGAGAATCTTGTAAATATCGCCGTTATCTTCAAAAGGCAACAGGCCGATCACCGTGGCGATCGAGCAGGCATAGGCCAACATCTGGAGGGCGGGGCCGGAGCTCAGGCCAGAGACGAAGGCGATCAGGCCCGTCGCCAGGAGACCTCCAGCCTCGACGATCCGATCGAGGACCGGCCAGCCAAGAGAACCTTGAACGGTGCCGATTCCATCCTGCCAATGGCCGTAAGCACCCAGGATCGGCTCAAAGCGCGGGGCCCTCTGACCATGCCGATGCGCATGAACAACCGCGACAGGATACAAGAGAGTATACAGAAGAGGGTGACCCAGCTCGTGAATCAGGATCGACCATAAAACGTCAAGTTTCAGAGCAGGCAACCACATCAAAGTGGCCAGGAGCTCAAGCGTTGTCATCGAATGCGAATTCGCGGCAGGCGAAAGCCGGCCATTCGCGGAATCCGGATCATGCTCCGCACGATAACGATCGGCATCCGTCATCCAATACCCGCCCCGAACAGCCGGCAGAGGAATTTGATTTTGTCTGCGAATGCTCTCGTCCACGAGCTGCGCCGTTCGCGCGCGGCGCCTGGACCACTCCACCCAGGCCGCGTTGCTGTAACTGTCCTGCATGGAAAACAAACGGCCGTTCAGCTGGGCCTCTCGCCAGACCGCTGGAGGCTGTTCTCCAGCCCTGTGCTGAAGCCAATCATAAATTTGGTTTAGGGCCATAATAAGGCGCCAATCAAGATCGTTGTCTTCTTTGAGCGCGTGCCGATGGAGGTCTTCTTCCGAGGTACCCGTACGCGCCGCCTCCATCAGTTTCAGCGAAATACCGGGGAATATTTTGGCCCGGTAGAGTGGAGGATTTTTCATATTCGTGCCTCCGGGCCAAAGGGCGGCCGGATTCAATCCATCAACGGACTGCAGCCAATCCACCATGGGGCTTCCAAAATACATGGAAGACCTGTCCGGATCCGGTTCCTGCTGCCACACGGCATAGGTGACAAACGGCCGACGGAGGGAATCAAACACAACGCTTTCATCGATGACGCTGCCGGGATACAAATGAATTGGGAATGGAATGTCGGAAGGGTAAACAGCGGTTCCCTCTTCAATCGTGGTCCGGCCACCATCCCCGAGAAACTCCAGCGGGTGGATGCGCGTGAAACCGACCTGGAGCGATGCGGGATGTGCCTCCACATTCGGCGAAGAAACATCGCTGCCTATCCGATGACCCGGGCGTCCAGCGCTGTAGAGCGGGAAAGAGAAGCTAAATATGGCGCTTAAACGCTTCGCGGCCGGCGTCGAACGCAGAAAATTCTCGACATTGTTCTGCGTAGCGCCTGTATCCAACCAGGCTCCATTGGTCACATAGCCGTAAGCCGCGCTTCCTGCGCCTGTGCCTCGAAGCACCTGCCACAACCGCTGATGGACACTGACCATGGCAAAGCATTTATAAATGGAAACCCAGGGCTCTGCATCACGGGCGGTGCCGATTTTGGCGCGGAGGCGGGCCATTTCAATTTCGAGGTCATTCGCGATCCGGTCAAAATTTCGCGAATTCTCATTGCTCTGCCGCTTCAAAGCCTCCAGATGGCCCAACGCTTGTTCATAGGCGGCCACATATTCGGCACGACCCTCTTGTTTCGCTTTCAAGCCCAATTCGGTGATGGCCTCCTCAAAAACTCTTTTGTCGGAAGTTTCCCGCAATCCCATTTTGCTCACGATGTGTCTCATGCCATCCAGACTTACGCCGTCTCGCAAAACCCGGTCCAGGATGGAAATAGTCCTTCCAAGGTCTGCAATCGCGATATTGATGTTACGACTGCTCTGCGGTGTATTCGGGACCTGCGCGATCAACGGGCGAAGGATTTGGATCGCTCGCCGGTGGTTGCCGGAAGGATCGCCCCGCTCCCCGGCTTCCTTTTCCAGCTGCGCCACTTTATCGGAAATAACGCGAGATAATCCCTGAGGGTTAGGGACAGACTCATTCAGGCCGGCGAGCCAATCCTGAGTTCTCGTGAGAATGGAATCCGGATCTCCAGAGTCAAACGGCGCGATCCCTTCCTCTCCAACGCAATAATTTCCGTGATCATCGATTTGAGCGCCGGATGCCCGCAGAAGACGGATCAGAGAAGCCGTCCCGGAAACTCCGATCGCTGTATTCATCAAAATATACTGTCCATCGATGAGCAGGCCCCTGTCCTTGAGCCCGAGACGCAGCTCTTCCAGGATCTCGGTAATCGGCCGCTGCACGCCCAGCTTCCCGGCGATGGCAGAAAGTTCTTCGGGACTTGCCCCCTTGTTGAAATGCTTCAAGAGCTCGATTTCTTTCGTGTTCTTAATAATCTCCAGGCCGGGTTTTTCGTCGAATAATTCGATTCGCCCGCCCAGGTTCCCGGCCAGGCGGTCGACCTTGGCGACACCCCAATCAATCGCTTCCGAAAACGGAACACGCCGGAAAATAAGCGTGACTCCGTCCGAAATGGCCTCATCCGCATCGAAGAAACCGGCCAATTCATCCGGATTAAACGTCGCAAGGGCGTCTCCATAAAGAATGGTGTAGAAACCAAGGTCCCGGCCGGCCGACGTCCTTGGCATCGCATAGGAAATCGCCGAACTGGTTTCGCTGAACAGTTCTTCGAGCTTGGCCGGCTGAGGCACATCGCCTTCACTATTGGGCCGCCGGAGAATCGGCATACTCATCTGCGGCTTCCCATAGACATTTTCGTGTGCGCGGGTGGAACGACCACCACCGAACAAGCTCATGAATCCTTCTCCAGCCATTTCGACATAGAGGTTATACAGGCCTGGCTTGGGATGGAGACGTACAAATTCTTCGAAAAACTGGCGGACGATGCCAAGGATCGCCACGCCATTTCCACCCGCTCGGCCATACGGCCTCGTGCCATCCGGAGCCGATGGATCGGCGATGGCCTCGACGCGGGTCCCGGGCGGATAAACACCGGCATGGTCCAACTCAGCGAACTGTCGGGCCTGAAGCTTCGTCCAGGCCGAAAGATAGACGGTCTTGACTCGCCCCGGTTGTTCCATGGCGGCATGATGAATCGCCCGTATTTTCTGGAAATTATCTCTTTCCCGCCGGACATCCACATCAAAACGCACTTCGTGATGCAGCAGCGCAAGCTCCGCAGCCTCTCGAGCTTCCTGTTGCGCTCTTTCATCAACCGGATCGCGCCAGGCGGTCATGATCGCCTGGCCTTTGAGGTCCTTGCCCAGGAGCGGAACCGCAGAGACTCTGTCCGGATGCTCCTGATCTTCCATCAACACGACTAAAGAGGATGCCGGCGCGCGCTGAATGGCGACCGTATTTAAACGATCCTGCGTCGCCTTCAGAAGCGACTGCAGACTTCGTTCCATGTGGCTGAGAAGCAGGCCGGACCGTTTCCTGTTTGGACTCGTCTTTTCCCCCTTGCGAGAAACGGCAGGATAGCGGTCTTCCATATAGTGACGCAGCTTATCGAAGCGTGTGGACGGGTTGGGGATGAGGTCGAGATCGTTGCCGATGTCTTCCCAGGCGATCATGCCATCCGCCTTATGAAATGCCGTCGCCACGGCACTGAGCGAAAGACGCCGGACCGGGGTTTCATCGGTTCCTTCTATGAAAGCGACCTGCAGCGAGCCCTCCAGTCCCATGTCATGGATATTCCGGTTTTCCCGGTCGAGGACCGCCGCGAGATAGCGCATCAAGTCCCTGGTATCCATGGGGCCTTTGGAAACCCCAAGAAACGGATCTCTCGCGTCGGGCTTGATGATCAGCGCCGTTCCGCCGGCGTAGTCGCTGACGTGAATTCCGGCGGCCGCTAAATGTTGCTCAATTTTTCGCCAGGCTTTCTCCGATCTGTTTTGAATGATTTCATCCCGCAAGCGCTTCAACCCCTCCATACGGGCGATCGCAAATCCATTTTTCAGCCAATCGTTATACATCGACGACACAAGCAGGTCGAGATCGTCCAGCACAACACGGCGATCCCCCGCCTCGGTAGGCAGGATCGCCATGACCTGATTTTCATCTTCAGTGGCCGCGACCAGAGTTCCGGGGATGTTCCTCAATTTTTCGACCACTCGAGCGAATGTGCGCTGGCGCAGGACGGTGCTCAGCTTCGCGCCTATGCGTTTTTCAATGATGTCGCGGAACGTGGTGTCAAAACGAATCAGGGCGACATGCCCTGACCTCTGAAATTCGCCCTTTAATAAATACTCTTCCGTCGCTTGAACAAGCTGCTGTTTTCCTTCCTTGACGCTGAGCAGTTCCGGGTAGGTGTTGTCATATTCAAACTTGAGGCTGAAAAGTTCCCCGCGACCCCTCATCCACTCCCAAATCGGTTCTGCGATCAGCAACGCCAGGTTTGAATGGGCCACCCAGGCCACGGAAGGATTTTGGAAGAGACTCCAGGCAGACAGCGGCAGGATTCGGAAAGCGGTCAATCCGGCAATCAAGACGACCGTCGCCAGATTAAACGCAAAACCCAGCCATCTTTGATAGCGCGGAAACGCCGGCAACCGATTTTCTTCAACAGGCGGACCCCGGAACGGCCGCCCTTTCAGGATCTCAAAGATGTTATTGAGTTGAATTTCTCCCCTCAGGAGCATCGGAATGGCAAAAACAATATGTCCAAGTTCATGAACCAGTATCGCCGGCCATAATGAGCCCCAGACCAGAAATCCTGCCGCTTTGACGATAAAGGTGGGTCGGCTTCGCGAGAGATCCTGGGCTATAACGGAACCGAGCTGGCGGCCTTCCAAAAGATAGCGGCCAGCCTGTGAACGACCGCCATCGAGCAAAGATTCGTTTTCCGGTTCAATAACATGAAGGGGGCTTTCGTAAAGTCGCCCGGCTAAAGCTTCCTCCTGAAAGCGCTGCCGCAAATCCGTATGCGGAGTTTGGGGGATGGTTTTGGCTGATGCCGCGAAGGAAGGGTCCAGGACCAGAGCGGGCAGCAGAAATAGGACAATCAGCTGCCTGAAGAGGAATCCGGCACTCGATAATCTTCGTTGATTTATAGACATTTGCATGCTGTCCTATATCGAGGTTACCGCGTTTGAAGGACGCAAACAATGAGTCAAGCGGTCTAAAAACGGGGCCGATAGACCCTGATTATTTTTGGGCCTTGCGAGGCCTGATTCAAGCGGCGATGAGAAGTGGATTATGCCGTAAATGACGCGGAGGATGATACCAGGAGAACGGAGATGAAAGAGAAAGAAACTGCCGCAACAAATCAAGGAGGGGCACAAAAGGCCATAATAAAAATCCGAGTGATTTTGCAATGCCTTCGATTTTAGCCATGCGGCCGAACGGCAGTCGATGCCAGCCCTCCTCAACGCGAATCACCCATTGAGACCAGGCGGTGAGCTGGTCAAAGGCACTATGCCATACGGTTCGACCGTTCGCCGTCGTGGCCATTACGGACTGGCCTGTTTGGAAAATATCCAGGCTGTGGAGCAGTGAGGCGGCACCTAAAATGAACAAACCAAACGTACAGGGATTCCAATGGAAAACAAGCACGCTTGCCAATCCGACCATTAACGCCTTCCCGGTATAGAGCAGCGTGTTCTCCAGGCTGGAATGGACTCCGACCTCGCGCGCTTCGCTCAGGTCTGACAGAACGTCCTGCTCCAGCTTTCCGGCAATCTTTTCCGGCATCTCCGGCGGGTTTTCAATATAAACGGCGCCACGGCCGAACTCTTTAACAATCGATTCCATGCCCTCCCCGAGCCCGACAGGGATCAGCTCTATACCGCGCTGAGCGGCGTCTTTCATAAGATGCTTCGCCGGCCCTGAGGTGCTCTCTCCATCCGTAATGACAAAGAGGAACTTCCGTTCGCCGGGTTGCTGTTCAATTTCGTTCGTCGACAAGGCAATGGCCGCCGGCAGGTTGGTGCCGCCGCCGCTTTCGAAAGCCATTTCAATGCTTTGCATAAGGCGGTCCTTTTCCTCATCCGTGAGAGAGTCTCCATAATTCAGGAAGCGGCTGAGCCCATCGGAGAACCCGTAGACGGCGATGGGGATCTGACCGTCGAAGGCAAAAATCAGGCGGGCCAGGAGCCGCAGCGCGGCATCGCGCTTTTCTCCGGACATGCTGCCGCTGTGATCCACCACGAAACCAACGGCATAGCCGCGGTAGGTCGGCACGATTTTCTTCGTGAAGATCTTGAGGTCGCTCTTGTTACGGAAACCGCGGAACATGCCGACCAGGAGCTTCTTCATGTCCGGCTGTCCGCGCCGGAACCATCCCACGCGCTTCATGCGGGTATTCGGATACAGGATGTTCTCGATGTAAGAGCGCAGGCGGGTCGCCTGTTCCGGATTGGGATGCAGGTATTTCTCGAAGCGGCCGCGCTGCGCTTCGGCCAGGCGCCGCGTCTCGATGCGCTGGCGCAAGAGATCTCCGAAAGTCTGCAGCGGCTCGTCGAAGGCATCATCGCCGGTCCCAGGAGCGTTCTCGGGCTTCCCATCCGCAGCCTTTCCAGCTCTCTTTGCTTTACCCGCCTCCTCCCCGGCCTTGCGGGTATCCCCGTATTTGGGCGGGTTGAGCTTGGGATCCATCTTCTTATTGGCCTTGGCCGCCTGGCCCTCGATGATCTTGCGCGCCGCATCCGAGAGCAGGCCGGGGTCGAGGCTTCCTTGTTTCCCCTTACCAGTGCCCTGCCCCTGTTGCGGACTCCCCTTACCCTGGCCACCCTCTTGAGGATTCATTTGCCCGTCTTTGATCATTTGCTCGACTTCCTTCTGAGATTCCATGATCAATTTCTTATATCCGGGCAGGATTTCGGCGCTGATTCGCCTTAGCAGCTGATCCATCGCCGCCTGCTTGGCCAACTCGCCCGGCGCCACCATAACCTGGGTTCCGTCCGGCATGACCACCGGCGTTTCCTCCGGCAAGAGGCGGAACAACTCTTCCAGTGTTTTTCGGTCATGGCCCAGTTGTCGCCGGACCCTCGGATCGACAACGAAATCGGCGATTTTCTTGTGACGCCAGAGATAGATGATCCCATTGGCGTACTGCATATGCGGCAGCATGCGCTGAGGCCTGGTGTCGCCGGATCCGACGTTCGGAACGCCGAATTCGGCCAGGAGTCCTCTCCCGGCATCGCTTTTATGAAGATCACCAGCGTTTTCAGGCCAATCGTGGTCATAGCTCACATCCAGAAGACCTTGCTCTCCCGTGCGTTCATCCGCGTTGTTGTTCACACGCGGATCTTCTATGCAATTAAGGAGAAGCCGCATCGTCTCGTTTTCAAAGAACTGCGTATAGAGGACATCATCCGGCCGGAAGCGGGAGATATCCGCATGGCTGCCTTCATGCAGTGCCACTCCGACGATATATTCCACAGAATGGTCGAGGAGATCCTGCAGAGGGTACTGCAGTTTGTTGTGTTCGAGGTCCCATGACCAGCCTTCCCCTTCGACGAGCTCCAGATCAGTGTCGCCGCGCATCAGGACACCCATATCGCGCGCGTAGCCTTTGAGCTGTTCGACTTTATGCAGGACCTCCCGGATCTTTTGCTCCTTGTCGGGGCGGTTGCCGAGCATGGCGCTGACCTGTTCGCGAATACGGTCTTCCTGCATCGCGGTCTGCCGCTGGGGCGGACGATCCGGCTGTTTCGGTTTCGCGACCTGTTTCGGTGGCGGCTTGGATTTGGGCTCCGGCTTCTTGCGCACGGCGTTCAAAATCGTTTTCACTGTCATACCGTGGATGTCTTCAGTCGGCATGACCACCTGATCCAACCGCTGTTTACCTTTTGGAGGTTTACGGGATGGTACGGATGACGTTTGTTTCTTAGCCGCTGGCTTGCTGGCCGCACTGGCAGGCTTTTTCGTCTTCGGTGATACCGAAGGCGCCGAAGCCGGCGGCGGTTCCAGGGCCTTGCGCACAACGGGTTCTGGCAGCGGAATTCCCACGATTGAGACTGTAGCGTCGGCGATCTCCTTCAAAACGCGACTGACAAGTTCCTGCAGCTCGGACTTTACGACCACATCATCTACCCACAATTCGCGCCATCGGGATCTTAGCGCGGGCGACAGCGCCCTTCTCCCCTTCTCGGTCGGCGGGTTCTGTGCCGCAATCACCCGGAACCCCTTCTTCGCCTTGATCACCTGCCCGTTCGGCAGGGTCAGCTCTCCCGTGTCCATCACCGTGTTCAGCCACTCCGGCACCTCCGACAAGTTCAGCTCATCGGCGAAGAAAGCCGATCCTGTCAGCATGGCCTGCACCAATGGCCCGGGAATGAAAAGGGGT
>Ga0182027_10000286_pt1 | contig 87228 bp, 64 predicted proteins | sample 712E1DmetaG_FD_121300 | JGI IMG/M metagenome (GOLD analysis project Ga0182027, IMG submission 121300) | Permafrost microbial communities from Stordalen Mire, Sweden - 712E1D metaG (Illumina Assembly) | ecosystem: Environmental > Terrestrial > Soil > Wetlands > Permafrost | place: Sweden... | reverse complement strand
CAGTCTACCATGGCTTTGTTTGAGAAATTGATTAAAGAACAGCCCATGGGAATGATTTATATCATCCTTGATAATGCTCGTTATTACCGGTCTCAACTCGTTACTGACTTTTTGCGTCATAATACCAGGATCCAACTACTATTTTTGCCTCCTTACAGCCCAAATCTTAATGTGATCGAAAGGCTCTGGAGATTTTTCAAGAAAAAGACACTTTATAACACTTACTACGAACAATTTTCTCATTTTCGACGAAGCTGCTTAAACTTCTTTATAAACCTAGAAATTCATCGCGAAGAATTACGCACGTTGATGACCGATAATTTTCAGGTAATTCATACATGATTTTTTCGCAATCTCATTTTCCTTGAGTATAAATGGCCTAAACCCCATAAAGTTCTCGGTTATTTTTAACACTACACTCTTATAATTTACTCATATTTTCGTTTCCACCATTTATGAGCAGAAATTGTACTTCTACAATCGTAATAAGAACTATCCGCACTAATAAAAACGGATTTACCTTTAATAGCAACTGAAGTATCGCTTGCTGTTAAAGTAATATTCGTAACTTCTAATGTGTTCATTGAAACAGTGTCTCTTTTACTTGTCTGTTTTTTATTTGCATAACCATTGTCAGTCCAAGTAGTATCATAAGAACCTTTAACCTGAAAGATTGAATTTGCTCTTTTTTGGGTTTCAAGGGTTGAAGTAGTATCAGAATGAACCCAACCATTAGCATAGATATTATTCCAATTATTGAAATGAGTAGGGTCAACATATCCACTATCAGAAGCACTTGCTTTATGAGATGAAATTACTGAACCTAATACGGATATTGGTAATGTGCCTGTGTAGGTTGTTCCTCCGCTTGTCTTTATTACATTGTTATTCCCATCCAATCCAAGTATAGAACCTGAACCAGATAATCCTGTCAGCTTTTCATTTGAAGATTTAATTGTATCATCACTTTTTATGTTTCCATTTACTTCAAGTTTTTCAGATGGAGAAGTTCTACCAATACCAACATTACCCCTATTATCGACATAAATTCTTTGATGCCCATCACCATCTGCTATTATTACAGTGTTGGATAAATTAGCGTCTAATCCAGACACACCAGCTCCTATTATGGTATTACCATATCCGTGAACAATACCTCTGCCAGTATTCCATCCTATAGCTGTATTACTCCATCCATCATTAAGATCATATAACGAAGTATTACCAATTCCTGTATTATTAGCGGTAGTGTTATTTATAAGAGCACCTGTTCCAATAGCAACATTTTGATATCCTGTTACATTATTAAATAATGCAGAAGTGCCTATTGCTGTATTTTGATACCCAGTAGTATTGTTATACATAACGCTCGAACCAATACCTGTATTTGAACTTCCTGTTGAATTAGATAACAAACAATTGTTACCAATACCCATATTATCATGTCCGGTAGTATTGCTTACTAATGAATACCATCCCATAGCCATATTTTGATATCCAGTCGTTGTCTGTTGTAATGCATAAGCACCAATTCCCATATTAGCGAACCCACTTGTTACATTTTGTAAAGCAGAAATTCCTAATGAAACATTAAAACTACCATCATTTCCAGAACTATACGTTACACTCTGACCACCGCCCCCTATCCAAATATTATACCCCTGTGAACCTGTCGCTTTATGATTTGATAAAATAAGATTATCCCCATCTGTATTTAAAAGAATTTTACCACCAACTACTTGTAATTTATAACCTGCATTTGCAATCCCAATACCAACATTTCCCAAGAAATTCACTGATTGATCGGAATACATTTTTAAAACAGGGTTACCGTTTGTTGCAAATTGTAATTGATGATTATTAGGGATTCCCAAGATGTAATCTACTTTAGAATTTCCACCGCCAAGCGTCCAGTTAATATATGATGGTGTGCCACTTGTAAAGTTTATCCCATGTAATATATCAACAGTATCACCAAAATAAACCTTCCCTGCTCTTGTGAATATAGAATAGTTTGTCGTTCCGTTTACTATATCTTCTATTTCAAGCCCCATATTAAGAGTATTTGTGCCAGTTCCCTGAACATCATTAATATGAAGTCCTCTTGTCGTTGGAATAATCCCACTTCCATTATGAGTCAATTTAATATCCATTCCCCCAAACTGAGTTCCCATATTGAAATTTGAATTGTATATTGGTCTGGATTGAAAGCCAATAATATGATCTATGGGCTGAATAGAACTATTGTCTGCCGTAGGCATAGCGTCAAATGAAGCATATCCGGGATCGTCGGTTACATTATTACTTACTATTGATGCATCTTCATATCCATGTGTTCTTATATTCCATGCACCTGATGGAGCTTGAACCCTATATCCCCATGAATAATTACCCATTGTTACTGTTGCTGAACCAACAACATCCAAAGCAGTTGATGGATTATTTTTACCTATTCCCAACCAATGATGGATACTGTCCCAAAAGAAATGAGAATTATCTTGAGAAAGAACTCCACTTGCACCTGCAAAAGGTACAGAACCTTCATTCCAATCTGATTGAATTTTAGCAAGTGAAATCCAACGCATACCATTCCAATAATAATAGCCACTCGTTACATTATTTGGAGGAATACCAGCAGTTGCAGTATTATAAATAAGTAAACCATTTGCAGGAGATGTAATTGGATTGGGGGAATTGATACTTGAAAGTGCAACACGAGGCGGAAGAAATCCTTTATTGTTGGATTTTACATCCAGCATAGCTGAAGAATCAGGCTGAGATCCATCTGTATTAATTCCAACCTGAGCACATATTGGCAAGCTAATTATCAGCAATGAAGCCATAAAGCTAACAAGATGTAAATGTTTATACATGTTAGTGAATTTGATGTTTATATTCATTCACGCAACCGATGATTCTATCTCAAATGATGGGAGAACAAATGCGAAAAGGTTGAGTTTTCCATCCAAATTATAAATGCTTTCATGATTTTTCGGTCTTGTTGCACGTTATGAAACAAAAAAAACAGCGTAGGCTAATTGCCTCCGCCGTTGAGGTTCGACCATGAACCCGATAGACAAGATAAGCAACGACCACGCCTTGACGTGGCGTCTTGCTTACTACCCTGTGGAAATATGGAATTTTGGTCGGTTTCAACAACAGAATTCAGCTAAACGCTATTTCTTAAATTCTATCCTTCCTTCTTCTGGTTGCTCCTTTCTTTAAAAGATTATAATACCCTCAAATTTATGAATTCCTTTTTGACTATCAAATTATTTTCATTTAATCCTATCACTTTTAACTCTTTCCCGGATTAAATGCCACTATATGAAACCTGATCATTCAAAACAGGTACAAAAGGTAAAATTAAATTGGTTCTTCTATTTAGATAGATGTTATTCTTAAAACTTATTCTTAAAATATACTTATTCAGGTAATCCCCAACCAACACCCCGAGCCGCTTCCAAAAGGAAATTCATAGTTGCGGCCGGCAATTTTCGACGGCTGCAATGCGAAAAAACCTAAAAAAGAATTCTTTTTCTTTCGCCGATAGAAAGTTTAAGGTAACAATAAACTAAGTTCCCTACCTTTATAAAACCCAACCTACAGAAAGGGGAAGTTGATAAAAACTGATACCTGCAAAATTATGGACTATAATAGGTTTTACCGTCAACCCTACCGTCAACCATATAAAAAACATACCCTGTAAATAACTCATTTACAGGGTAGTTGGTTTGGTTATTTGTTGTCCGACCAGGAATCGAACCTGGACTCTTCTGATCCAGAGTCAGACGTGTTGCCAGTTACACCATCGGACAATGCGGCTGCAAAATTATAAATTCCGCAGTTAAAAGCCAAATTTATTTTCCTTTTTCTAGCCTGGCCCAGCGGTCTTTCAGTTGCACGACACAATTGAAAACCAGCTTATCAGCAGAAGAATCCTTATCGACACAAAAATAACCAATACGCTCAAACTGAAATTTATCGCCCGTGCTGGCATTTTTTACCGAAGGTTCAATTAAGCCGGTCTTGGTCTGCAGGGAATCCGGATTCAGATAATCCTTATAGGTTTTACCTTCCTCCTGGTTATCGGGGTTATCAACTGTAAATAAGCGGTCATACAGCCTTATTTCAGCCTTAATGGCGTGTTTCTCCGATACCCAATGAAGGGTTCCCTTAACCTTCCTGTTGCTGTCAGGCATACCGCTCCTGGTAGCCGGATCATAGCTGCAATGCACTTCAAGGACCTGGTTCGTTGCAGGATTTTTTATAACACTCTCACACTTAATAATATATGCAGAACGTAGCCTGACTTCCTTTCCGGGGGCAAGCCTGAAATATTTTCCGACCGGATTTTCCATAAAATCTTCCTGTTCGATGTAGATCACTTTGCTGAACAGGACCTTCCTGCTGCCTGCCGATAAATCTTCAGGGTTATTTACTGCATCCATTTCTTCAACCTGATTGTCGGGAAAATTATCTATGATAATCTTCAGGGGGTTCAGAACTCCCATCACCCTGCCGGCTTTTTTATTGAGGTCCTCTCTGATGCAGTATTCAAGCAGTCCGATATCGATTACATTATCTCTTTTGGCCACCCCTATGATATCTGCAAAATTCCGGATCGATTCAGGGGTATAACCCCTTCTTCTCAATCCGCAGATAGTAGGCATCCTTGGATCATCCCACCCGCTGACATGTTTTTCCTGAACAAGCTCAAGCAGTTTCCTTTTACTCATTACGGTGTAACTCAGGTTGAGACGGGCGAATTCTATCTGCCGTGGAGCGTAGATGCCTATTTCGTTAATAAGCCAGTCGTATAATGGCCGGTGGACCTCAAACTCCAGCGTACAGATGGAATGCGTAATACGTTCTATGGAATCTGACTGCCCGTGGGCAAAGTCATACATCGGGTAAATACACCACCTGTCGCCTGTCCTGTGGTGTGAAGTATGCAGAATCCGGTATAGAACAGGGTCTCTCATATGCATGTTGGGAGAAGCCATGTCGATTTTTGCTCTCAGCACTTTTGTTCCATCAGGAAATTCTCCTGCTCTCATCTTTATAAACAGGTCAAGGTTTTCTTCCACCGTTCTGTTCCTGAAAGGGCTTTCCTGGCCCGGCCGTGTAGGGGTGCCCCTTGTTTCGCTTATTTGCTCAGCACTCATATCGCAAACATAAGCTTTCCCTTTCCGGATAAGGATAAGTGCAAATTCGTAAAGCTGCTCAAAATAATCCGAAGCATAAAACTCACGGTCTTCCCAGTCGAAACCCAGCCATTTAACATCTTCCCTGATCGAATCCACATATTCCACATCTTCCCTGACAGGGTTTGTATCATCAAACCTCAGGTTGGTCTTTCCCTTGTATCTTTTTGCAAGTCCGAAGTTCAGACAAATGGATTTGGCATGGCCAATATGCAGGTACCCGTTAGGTTCTGGCGGAAAACGAGTATGGACCCTGTCACCGTGTTTGGCATTATGAATATCCTCTTCGATTATTTCCTCAATAAAGTTCAGGGATCTTCCCGTATTCTCCTGCTTTTCGTTGTTGAATTCCATATAAGCTTTCAGAAATTAATGTATTACATATCTGCATTTTAACTCTTCGGAAGATATCCCTGGCCAGGATAGCAAAGTATAAGCCAAAACGGTTTGCAAAGCTACTTAAAATCAAAGCACAATGGCTTATTGGCCGGATTTTGATAATTTCACCGTTCGAACATCTCTTTTAACCAATTATAACCAATGGGAAAAATCATTTTGGACGGAATGGAGTTCTTTGCTTATCACGGGTGTTTTAAAGAGGAACAGCTCATCGGGACAAAATTCATTGTAGACCTTGAAATTGAGGCAGATACCTCTGCTGCTGAAAAGAGTGACCATCTTGCCGACACACTTAATTATGTGGGCATTTACCAGCTGGTAAAAACAGAAATGGAAAGTAAATCACATTTGCTGGAGCATGTGGCCAACCGGATAGTTCATGCTATAATGTTGCATTTTCCGGTTATTTCCAGGACCGATATAACTATTTTCAAGATAAATCCGCCGGTAGGAGGGAAGATGGCCAAGATTGGGTTCCACACCTTCCTTGATAAAAATAACAATTAACTAACTGTTGTTCTGTATATTAGCCTATTTTGGCTAATAGGATGGCCTCGTGAATATTTCCGAATGTTAAAAAAAAATTTACCTTTGCACTCCCTGAATAACCTGGTATCGTGGCCGAGTGGCTAGGCAGAGGTCTGCAAAACCTCGTACAGCGGTTCGACTCCGCTCGATACCTCAGGACTGAAGGCTGCCGGGAAAAATCCCGCAGCCTTTTATTTTTCCCTGGGATTGAACAGATATTCGCTAACCATAACAAGCAGAAGAGTAAATAAGCTGCTAAGGGTCATTCTGATAAAGGTCAGGAAAAATTCTGTGAACCGGAATGCTTCAAGGTAGAACAGTACGAAATGATGGATCAGTACCAGGCTGGTTGAATAATACAGGAACCATTTCAATCCCTGGTTTGTCAGGGAGGGGCTGTCGCCTATGGCTGATTCGTTTCCGGTGGAAATGGCTCGGATAATGTAGGGCCTTGCAAAACCCATGACAAGGCAGGCTGAAATATTCAGGCCGGGGGTGTTGGTAAAAATATCGATGCCTGCCCCTAGCAGAAAGCATAGCAATAGCAGGATCCAGCCAGATATCTCAAACGGAAGAAGCAGGATAAAATAAATATAGAAATAAGGGTTAATGAATCCACCCAGGTTGATATTGTTCAGGATCAGCACCTGGAGAAGGATGAGCAGGAAAAACCTCAGGATGTTGTACAGAACTATTTTCGATGTTGACATGTTCCTGTGCCAGTTTATTCGCTTTTAAATGACGCTTTCAGGTTTTCCTTCTCCTGCCGCATCAGGTCGACAACGATCTCGACATATCCAAGACTGTTGAAGTCGGTGGAAAACAATATTGTTGCATAATTGAAATTTTCATCCTGTGCGACCGTATAATCGCTTATCGTGCCGATCAGGATGCCTTCCGGAAAGATGTCCGAGTTCCCGCTCGTAATGATGGTGTCGCCGATCCTGACCTCGACATGCTTGGGAATTTCCTTGACCGAGCCGTGCCTGTAATTTCCACCGGGCCATTCGATATTCACCAGTTGGTTGTTCTTCTTGATCTTTCCCGAGATTCTGCTTTCTTTGTTAAGCATCGACATGATCCAGCTGAAATGGGTAGAAACACCAACTACCTGTCCTACAATTCTGTTCCCCAAGATGACTCCCATATGGTTTTTAATACCCTGGTAGCTCCCTTTGTTGATCATCAGGAAATTATTGCGTTTATTGGTTGAATTACTGATTACCTTGGCGCTGATATACCTGTATTGAAGGCGGAAAAGGGTATCCCTGCGGAAATAAGAATAGACATCGGCTTTATAATAGGCATCGGGCAGCCGCGAATGAAGCTTTGCCATTTCCTCGATGAGGGTCTGGTTTGTTTTCCGGAGTGAAAAGTATTCCGAGATATCCCTGAAGGTGCCGTTAACAGATCCGCTGAGCGAGTCCGTCACAGTATTAAACGCAGTATTCTGGAAGTCGTTGAAATTAAAAAAAAGTATCAGGGATACTGTTTCGAGGAACAGAAAGAGTAATATGAAATAGTTCCTGCGGAGAAATTCCAATAAGTTCCGCATACCACGGATTTACTTTATCAGGAAAGTGAATTTATCAAAATTCTTTAGAGCGATCCCTGTTCCGCGGGCTACAGCCCTCAAAGGGTCTTCTGCCACATGAACCTTTAGCTTGGTTTTTAAATGAAGGCGTTTGTCCAGTCCTCTTAGCAAAGCACCTCCTCCGGTCAGATAGATACCGGTTTCAAATATATCCGATGCAAGTTCCGGGGGCGTCATTTCCAGGGCATTCAGGACGGCAGCATCAATTTTGGCCAGTGATTTATCCAGTGCATGGGCTATTTCGGCATGGTTGACAATTACTTCCTTAGGGATCCCTGTCAGCAGGTCCCTGCCATGTACAGCATAGTCGGGAGGAGGGTTATCGATGTCAACCAATGCAGCCCCGACTTCTATTTTAATTCTCTCTGCCGTACGTTCGCCCACATTGATATTATGCTGCTTGCGCATGTATTCTTCGATATCGGAATTAAATTCATCACCAGCAATGCGGATTGATTTATTATTCACGATACCGCCCAAGGCGATCACAGCGATTTCGCTTGTTCCGCCCCCGATGTCAATGACCATGTTTCCAATCGGTTCAAGGACGTCAATTCCGATACCTATGGCAGCTGCCATAGGTTCATGAATAAGCCTGACTTCTTTTGCCCCTGCCTGTTCAGCAGATTCCTTAACGGCCCTTTCTTCAACTTCCGTGATGCCGGAAGGTATACAGATGACCATTTTCATTGCCGGGGGAAACCAGGATTTTCCGATCTGGATCATCTTGATCATTTCCCTGATCATATGCTCGGCAGCCTGGAAATCGGCAATGACGCCACCTCTGAGGGGACGAATGGTTTTTATATTTTCATGGGTCTTCCCATGCATAAGTTGAGCTCTCTTGCCCACGGCAATTATCCTGCCGGTACTTCTTTCTATTGCAACAATGGAAGGCTCGTCGACCACCACTTTATCATTATAAATTATAATCGTATTAGCCGTCCCGAGATCTATAGCGATCTCTTTTGTAAATAATCCCATTTCAGTTTTTATTTAATGTTTGAAGTGGCGAATTCCCGTAAAGACCATAGCCATATCGTGAGTATCACAGAATTTGACCGAATCTCCATCCCTGATCGAGCCCCCGGGTTGAATTACTGCAGAAATCCCTGCTTCATGAGCAAGTTCAACTGAATCAGCAAAAGGGAAATAGGCATCCGAGGCCATAACTGCACCTCTTGTGTCAAATCCAAAAACCTTTGCTTTCGCTATGGCATGTTTCATCGCGTCAACCCTGGAAGTTTGTCCCATTCCGCAGCCAATGATCTGTCTGTTTTTCGTAATAACTATAGTGTTTGATTTCAGGTGTTTAACTATCTTGTTTGCAAACAGAAGTTCAGTTGTTTCTTCAGCAGTAGGTTTCTTTGAGGTGACAAATTGAAAATCCGATTCATTTTCAACTTTAAAATCTTTATCCTGTTCAAGCATGCCGTTCAGGACCGATTTAAACTGCTCAGGGTTAACTCTGAACTTATTTTGCTGCAAAATTATTCTATTTTTCCTTGACTTAAGGAGTTCCAGGGCATTCTTTTCGTATTCAGGCGCTAAAAGAATTTCGAAAAACAGTTTGTTCAGTTCTTCGGCCGCCGCCATGTCTATCTTCCCGTTCGAAATAACAATTCCGCCGTAGGCTGATAAATTATCGCAGGCCAGGGCATCAAGATAGGCGTCTTTTATCAGGGGCCTGCATGCGACCCCGCAGGGATTGGTATGCTTGATGATGGCAACCGCCGGCTCCGAAAATTCCGCAATCAGGTTTATGGCCGCATCTATATCGACCAGGTTATTATAAGAAAGCTCCTTCCCGTGCAACTGTGTGAAAACCTCTTTGAGTGAACCGTAGAAAGTCCCTTTCTGATGTGGATTTTCTCCATATCTCATTGCAGAGGATATCATGTAGCTTTGCCGGAAGGCTTTTATATTTGCTTTGCGGTTAAAATAGTTGAATATCTGGGTATCGTAATGCGAGGAGATGTTAAATGCCTGGGCGGCATAATATTTCCTCTCTTCAAAGTTTGTGAAGCCGTTCTTTTGCTCCAGTAGGTCCAGGAAAGGTGTATAAAATTCCGCAGAAGGGATTACCAGAACATGGTGAAAGTTCTTGGCTGCAGCCCGGATCAGGGAGATCCCGCCTATATCTATTTTTTCAATGATTTCATCTTCCTGATCGGTACCTGCCACTGTTTTTTCAAACGGGTAAAGGTCAACGATCACCAGGTCCAGGGAAGGGATGTCATAGTGTTCAATATCTTTTACGTCGGAAAGCTGGTCCCTTCTCCAGAGAATTCCTCCGAACACTTTAGGATGCAGGGTTTTAACCCTGCCTCCGAGGATGGAAGGATAGGTCGTTACTTCCTCTACCGAGGTCGCCTGGATACCTTTGCTCCGGAGAAAATCATATGTTCCTCCCGTAGAGTAGATATGTATGTTCCTGTTCTGTAATTTTGCAGCCAGTTCTTCGATTCCCTCTTTGGAAAACACTGAGATCAGGGCGGAAGTAATTTTAATTTGATCAATCATACTTTTAAATGTAACGATGTGCTTGTTTTAACGTCTAATGCGTATAAGTTCAATTTCCTGCAATGATATTAAAATTCGCGGGATTTTCCAATTAACTGACCTTAGTATTTAAGGATTTACATAAATTACCTGCCGTGAAACGATTTCAGGCCTATCTTATTTTCCTAAGGCTTTTCCGTGAGAGCTATTTATTTGCCATACAGGCAATTATTGTCAATAAAGTCAGGACAATACTTTCTTTGCTGGGGATCACGATCGGTATTTTCTGTGTTGTTTCCGTCTTTACGGTTTTCGACTCCATGGAAGCTGCAATCAGGAAAAGTATAGCATCCCTGGGGAATAACATCCTCTACATTCAGAAATGGCCGTGGGAGATGGGGTCCAACTACCCATGGTGGAAATACTACCAGCGGCCTGAAGCCACCCTTGAGGATATGAAGGAAATTGAAAAACGCAGTTCCCTGGCCGATAATGTTGCTTTTATGGTCCAGACGAATAAAACTGTAAAGTACCAGAGCAATTATGTTGAAAATGTCGGGATACAAGGTGTTTCCTATGATTTTGACAAAGTCTGGAATTTTGAGATTGTAAACGGGCGTTATTTTTCAGCGGGCGAAGCAGCCAGCGGCAGGCCCATAGCCGTTATCGGGGCTGATATTGCTACCGGCCTGTTTCCGCAACAAGACCCTGTTGGTCATAAGATAAAAATCTTCGGGAGGAACACCGAAATTGTCGGTGTGATTAAAAAGGAAGGTGAGGATTTTTTCGGGAACAGCAACGATAAGGCTGTTTATGTGCCGGTCAATTACTTCAAAACACTTGTAAATCTGAAAGAGGAGGGAACTACCATAGCCGTTAAAGCCAAACCCTTGGTAACCAATGCAGAACTTAAGGATGAACTAACGGGTATCATGCGATCCATCAGGAAACTGAAACCATCAGCAGAAGATAATTTCGCGATCAATGAAACGGATATTATTGCCAAGGGCTTTAACAGCCTTTTCAGTGTCATTGCAATGGTGGGATGGATCATCGGGGGGTTTTCTTTGCTTGTCGGGGGTTTCGGGATAGCCAACATTATGTTTGTGTCGGTCAAGGAAAGAACAGGGATAATCGGAATACAAAAGGCCCTGGGCGCAAAGAATTATTTCATCCTTCTGCAGTTCCTGTTCGAAGCAATTTTCCTTTCCGTCATCGGAGGAATAGTAGGACTGCTGATCATTCTGATCATGACCCTGGTCATTTCTAATACAACAAGTTTTCACCTTATACTGACCCAGGGAAATATTATTCTTGGCGTAGGTGTTTCGGCTGCGATAGGACTTATCTCGGGTATAATCCCTGCTTTTTCTGCTTCGCGCCTGGATCCGGTCGAGGCTATGAGGACCAATCTCTGACCTCTTTCAGAAAGGCCAGAACTGGTTGTCGTTCCAGATCTTTTCCTTCAATTCATTATCCAAGTCACTGAGCACTTTCAGATGGCCCTTTTCCCAGTCGGCCAGCCAGAGGTACAATTCTTTTTCATTGGGATCAGATGTTATCCCGGCCTGCCCGGAATAAACTTCAATGGCCTTTTTCTCGAAATCAATTGCTGCAGAAATTGCGGCTGCTTCAAATCCTGCCGAAGAAATTTTTTGTTTTATTTCTTCGCTAAGAATAAGCCTGGTGAATTCTTCCTGCCCGAGATCAGGAAGTTCAACTTTGGCAAATTCATGCTGTTTCGTGTAATGACTGAATTGCTCAGAAAGGAATTTCACGTGTTTGTTCTCTTCATCGGCCATAACAAGAAAGACATGTTTGATTTCGGCGTCCTTTGAATTTTCCGCCACATTAGCGTAAAAGGTATATCCTCTTTTTTCCATGAGGATGGCCATTTTCAGGATGTCAAGAGCCTTTTGTGTTTCCATATCCAGGGTGAAATTTTCTGCGAATATCGTAAATTTTAAAGTAAGAATGCCAGCATTAGTCCTGCAGTCACTGCACTGCCTATCAATCCTGCGATATTAGGGGCCATAGCATGGCCTATAAGATGGTTTGTAGGATCTTCCTTCATCCCGATCTCATGAGCTATCCTGGCGCTGTCGGGAACTGCTGCAACCCCGGCAGCCCCGATCAGCGGGTTGATCCGGTTTTCTTTTTTAAGGAACAGGTTCATGACTTTGGCAAAGATGATCCCTCCCGCGGTGGCTACCATGAAGGCCAGGGCTCCAAGGATGAAGATAAGGATGGATTCCCATTTAAGGAAAACATCGGCCTGAGTGGAGGCGCCTACTGTCACCCCGATCAATATCACTACCAGGTCCACAAGGATGGTGGATGCAGTACTTGCCAGCTGTTTTGTCAGTCCTGATTCCTTCAGGATATTACCAAAGAAGAACATTCCGAGCAAAGGAAGAGAGGCAGGAGCGATAAAAGCCGTCAACAGAAGGCATACCAAAGGGAAAAGTATCTTCTCAAACCGGCTGACTGTGCGTGGCGGTTTCATCCTGATCAGGCGCTCTTTCTTTGTGGTCAGCAGCTTCATGATTGGAGGCTGGATAACAGGTATCAGTGACATGTAGAGATATGCTGCAATAGCGACTGGTCCTATCAGGTTTTGTACATTCATGGCCTCAGGGGCCGGCCGTAAACCCGCTGCCATCTGCGAAGTCAGAAATATGGCTGTATTGCCATCCGCCCCGCCAATAATGGCAATAGGCGCTGCAAAAGGTATAGGGAACCCCAGTATGACAGCACCGAGAAAAGTCGCAAAAATACCAACCTGGGCTGCCGCACCAAGCAACATCAGCTTAGGATTCGAGATCAGGGGAGACAAGTCGAGCATGGCTCCCAGACCCAGAAAAATAAGGGCGGGATATATACCCTTCAGCACCCCGAAAAACAAATAATGCAGCACACTGCCTTCGCTGTATATGCCAATAGGGTAGGGGGCATCATGCATGAAAGGGATATTGCCCAGGATGATACCGACCCCGATGGGAATGAGCAGTAATGGTTTGTAACTGTATTTAATGGCCAGGAAGATCACTGTAACACCAATGGCAATCATCATCAGGTTGTCCCAATGAAGATTGCAGAATCCCGTTCCTTCCCAAAGATTGTGCAGCAGATCGGAGATCAGTAATTTTTTCATGTTTTATAATCTTATTCAATTTCAACCAAGACATCATTCTGGGCGACCGAATCCCCGGGCTTGACATTGACAATCTTTACCAATCCGTCTTTTTCCGATAATACGTTATTTTCCATTTTCATGGCTTCCATGGTCAGCAGTTTCTGCCCTATGGCGACTTTGTCGCCCGGCTTTACCAAAACCTGTATCACTGTTCCTGGCAGCGGAGCCTTTATCGCTACATTGCTTGTCTGGGAAGGCATTTTGGGAATCCTTGCCTCCCTGGGTAAAGGTTTTGGAGGCTCAGCCCTCACAAGGGTAGGGGTTTTCGTCATCTGGAGATCTTTCTTGACCTCCACGTTAAAGAGTGTCCCGTTAACCTCAACGTGCGCGGTGTTCTCTTCAAAACCAAGAATTTCTACCTCGTAATCGTTGCCGTTGATCACAAAACTGAATTTTTTCATGGGAGCAGTGTTAGCTTGTTGTTATCGTTGCTTCAAATTATTCAGGATACCATAGATCTTCGAATTCCACGGGGAATATGTTTTGGAGACTTTCCTGATCGTCATCACGTATTTTTCTTCATCATGCAGCTCAGAAAAGAAAAGAAAAAGCGCGGCAGCGATGGCTGCATTTTCTTCACCGGTCATTACCGGTTTCCGGTTGGGTTCCAGCTGTTCCTTTTTGCTGGTTTTCATTCTTCTCCCGGCAAAAAAATCCTGTATCCTGTGCATGCGGCTGAAAACATAACCTAAAACAGCCAGTGAGATTAACACAATGCAGTATCCTGTGATCGTCATAATCAGGATATGATGGTCGATCAGGCCTGGATTAAAAGTTATGGAAAGGCTTTTCATTGTAATTCGGATTATAATGGAATATTGCTGTGCTTTTTAGGAGGCAATGAGTCTTTTTTTGTCTGCAGGGTTTGTAATGCCCGGATGATTCGGAACCTGGTATTCCTGGGCTCGATGACGTCATCGATAAATCCATATCGTGCTGCATCATAGGGATTTGCAAACTTATTCTTGTATTCTGACTCTCGTTCATTCATATATTTAACCTTTTCTTTGGCATCACTGATCTCGCCGATCTTTTTACCCTCCAGGATCTCAATGGCGCCCTTTGGGCCCATGACAGCAATCTCTGCGGATGGCCAAGCATAATTAATATCAGCCCTGAGCTGCTTGCAACCCATTACATCATGAGCCCCTCCGTATGATTTGCGCAAAGTGATGGTGATCTTGGGAACAGTGGCTTCCCCGTATGCAAAAAGAAGCTTCGCGCCATGGATGATGATCCCGCCGTATTCCTGGTTGCTTCCGGGGAGGAAGCCCGGAACATCCACCAGTGTAATGATGGGAATGTTAAAGGCATCGCAGAACCTGACAAAACGGGCTCCCTTGCGTGAGGCTTCAATATCCAGAACTCCGGCAAGGAAATTCGGCTGGTTCGCAACTATACCGCATGGCATTCCGTTGAATTTTGCAAATCCGACAATGATATTCTTTGCATAATGCTGGTGTACTTCCAGGAATTCCTTGTTGTCAACAATGAAAAATATAATATCCTTGACATCATAGGGTTGGTTGGTATTTAACGGGATGACTTCATTAAGCGCATCCTCAACCCTGTCGATCGGATCCTTGCAATCGGTCTGTATGGGGTCTTCAAGGTTATTCTGGGGCAGAAACGAAAGCAGCTTTCGTATCATCATCAATCCTTCATCTTCGTTGCCGACCCTGAAATGGGCAACACCCGATTTGGTGGCATGGACGGTGGCGCCACCAAGATCGTCAATCGTAATATCCTCGCCGGTCACGGTTTTTGTTACTTTGGGGCCGGTCACGAACATATAGCTCGTTTTCTCACTCATGATCACAAAGTCGGTGAGGGCAGGGGAGTAGACAGCCCCTCCGGCACAGGGCCCGAAAATAGCAGATATCTGGGGTACGACCCCCGAGGCAGCTATGTTGCGCATAAAGATCTCAGCATACCCCGCAAGGCTGTTAACTCCCTCCTGTATCCTCGCACCCCCGCTGTCATTGATGCCGATGACAGGCGCCCCGACCTTCATCGCCTGATCCATGATTTTACAAATCTTGTTTGCAAATGTTTCGGAAAGAGAGCCCCCAAATACAGTAAAATCCTGAGCGAATACGAATACCACCCTTCCGTCAATCGTACCTCTTCCGGTTACCACACCATCTCCCAGGTATTGTTCGCTTTCCAGACCGAAATCAGTACAGCGGTGGGTCACGAACATGTCATACTCTTCAAAACTACCTTCATCCAACAGTTTCTCAATTCGTTCGCGGGCAGTATATTTACCTTTTTTATGCTGGGATTTTATGCGGTCCTCGCCGCCCCCCAGCTTGGCTTCTTCACGTTTTTTCAGCAGTTCTTCAATCTTGTTAACAGTTGCCATATGCTTTCATGTTAGTGCAGAGATGTTTCAATGCGTAGTACAATTATTTGCTGCAGAATTCAACCAGGATTCCTTTTGTCGACCGTGGGTGAAGAAAACCTATGTTTAACCCTTCTGCCCCTTTGCGCGATTGTTTGTCAATCAGTTCAATCCCAAGCTCCTTTGCTTCATTCAGGGCAGAATCAGCATTGTCGACAGCAAATGCCAGATGATGTATTCCCTCCCCCTTCTTTTCAAGGAATTTTCCAATGGGACCCTCGGGATCAGTCGATTCAAGCAACTCAATTTTCGTTTGCCCGACCCGGAGAAATGCAGTTTTAACTTTCTGATCCCTTACTTCCTCTATCAAATAGCATTTGGTTCCAAGCAGTTTTTCATAAAAAGGAACAGCATCTTCAAGATTTTTTACCGCTATCCCGATATGCTCAATATGTGTTGGCTTCATGTCCTTGCTGGTTTTTTTCTTTTTTGTTAAACAATTCACAATCGAATGACAAAAGTACAGTGATTTTTGGAAATCCCAATGGTCATTCTGTCAGTCAGGAGCTCATTTTTACTGACAACCGGGCCGAGTAAAAAAAAATTTCATGAAAATGTCAGACGGTACGATAATTGTTTTAATTTTGGACCGTTTTATTCTAATAGTCGAAATTCATATAAAGGAATTATGGTAAACAAAGATCAGGTAAGGGAATCTGTTTTAAAGAGTGCGCAGGAAATATTCTCCCGCTATGGGTTCCAGAAGACAACCATGGATGACATCGCAAAGGCGATGGGTAAAGGAAAAAGTTCGATCTATTATTATTACAGCAGCAAGGATGAAATATTCAGGGCTGTGGTCGAAAAGGAAGTCACCGTGATGAAGTCAAATATAGTTTCAGCCCTGGACAAGGCTGAAGGTCCTAAAGAAAAGCTAAAAGCCTATGTCATTGAAAGGATGCATGGACTGAGCCGCTTTGTCAATCTTTATAATGTATTGCGGACAGAATTTCTCGGACAGCGCGATTATACGGATAAGATAAGGATGAAGACCGATGAGGAGGAGATCGGCATCATCAGGAATATCCTTGATGAAGGTGTTGCTATTGAACTTTTCAAGTTGGAGGATACATTTCTTACAGCTATTGCAATTGTGACAGCACTTAAAGGCATGGAAGTTCCTTTACTTATTGCCCAAAAAGAAGAGTTTAGCCATATGGAAATTCGGCTCGCCCGACTTCTTGACGTATTATTTTATGGAATACTCAAAAGATAATCTTCAGGAATTAATTTTTATGAACATGAAAACGAAAATCAATATTGTTTTAGTTGTCCTGCCTTTGCTCATCTCCGGTGGGTATCCGCTTTTCGCAGCAAAACCTGCCGTTGCCAGGAAGCTGTCTTTTGACCAGGCATTGGATATAACGTATCAGAACAGCCATGTCATGAAACAGGTAAATTTCCTGAGGGAGCAGAAAAACCAGGAAAGGCTGGCGGCTAAGGGCTTATTTTTTCCCACCATTGGAGTTACTGCCAGTGCTGTGATGATGTCAGATCCTATTACCCTTGATCTAACGCCCGTCAAAGATGCAATAACCCCTCTTTACAAAACGCTGGGCAGCTATGGTAAATTCGGGGATGTTCCGGGTCTTTCCGATGATGTGGCAACACAGGTCATCCGACAGAAGCTCAACACAGGACTGGGCGAGATCCAGAATGAGGACTGGAACCAGGTCATCCAGAAACAGCAATTCGCGGTATTGGCGGCAACCTTGCAATGGCCTGTATTTACGGGCGGTAAAATTCTGATCGCAAATAAAGCAGCCGAGATCCAGAAAAAAGATGTGAAAGATGTTTTTAGGCAAAAGGAAGGTGAATTGACGAGCGAATTGGTGGAAAGGTATTACGGTCTTTGCCTTGCGTCGTCCGTTGTCCAGGTCAGGCATGAAGTCTATGACGGCATCAGGAAACATCTTGAAGATGCCCAAAAACTTGAAATCCAGGGTATCATTTCGAACGCTGACCTGCTCCAGGCAAAAGTCTATGATGCACAGGCAGGCAGGGAATTAAGCAAAGCTCTTCAGAATTCGGAGATAGTGAACCGTGCGTTGACCAATACCATGGCAATGGACGACAGTTTGCAGATAGAGCCTGTATCTGCATTATTTTACCTGGATACCATTGAACCGGAGTTGTATTTTCATAATCTTTCCGTGGCCCGGAATCCTTTATTAAGCCAGATCGAAACGAAGAGGCAGCTTTCAGAACAGAAGTTTAAAGCCGAAAGGGCGGAATTTTTTCCAACAATCGCCCTTCAGGGATCATATGATATTGTAAATAAAGATCTTTCATCATATTTACCTGACTGGGAAGTAGGTGTTGGCCTGAAATGGACTATTTTCGACGGCGTCTCCCGTTTTGGCAAGGTCAAAGCCGCTTCGATGCAAACCAAACAGGTTGAAGAATACGGTATAAAAGCACAGGACGATGTTGCCATGATGGTCGATAAGCTGTATCACGATTTGAATATGTACAGGGAGCAGCTTACAGAGCTTGAAACAGCCAGGCAATTTTCCGAAGAGCTGCTGAGGGCAAGGGACAAGGAATTCCATGAAGAAATGACAAATTCGACGCAGGTCATAGATGCAAGGCTTGCACTGGCCCAGGTTAAGATTGAACGTCTTCAGGCAATGTACAATTACGATCTGACTTTAGCCCGCTTATTGGAATATTCAGGTATTCCGGAGGATTTTCTTTCTTATTCCAAACGAAACGGAGTGAAATCAGAAAACTATCAATAAAAAAATCAAAAATAAAATTTGAAGGTCATGAATAGAAAAGGTTTAATTCTGGCATCTGCTGGCATCGGGGTTCTTATATTCCTCCTGGTTTATTCTGCAATTGTTATAAGTCGTCCGCGCCGGCTTGAAGTCCAGGGCGAAGTTGACGCTACCCAGATCAGGGTGGCTTCGAAGATTGTGGGACGGCTTGACAGCCTGCCTGTACACAAAGGAGATAACGTGAAGAAAGGCCAGCTTCTTTTTACCCTTAAAAGCCCTGAAATAGAAGCAAAACTTGAACAGGCTAATGCCGCATTGCTGGGGGCAAAAGCCCAGAACGACAAAGCTGTCACCGGCGCTGAAGCCGAGGATATAGAGGCGGCTAAAAACATGTATCTGAAAGCCATGGCGGCATATGAACTTTCTCAAAAGACTTATGAAAGGATCAATAATCTGTATAAGGACGGAGTTGTACCGGGTCAGAAGAAAGATGAAGCTGAAGCCCAGTTGAAGGCAGCTTTTGAAACTGCCAACGCGGCCAGGGAGATCTGGAACAAGGCTATAAAGGGCAGCAGGGTGGAAGATAAGGAAACTGCAAAAGCCATGGTTTTCAAAGCCCAGGGAGCAATAGAAGAAGTAAAAAGTTACCTGGACGAAACCAGCATTCTGTCACCCATTGCCGGTGAAGTCGCTGATATCATTGCCGAGGCAGGTGAGCTGGTTTCCTCAGGTTACCCGGTGTTAACGATCGTAAACCTCGATGACTCCTGGGTTACTTTTAATCTCCGCGAGGACCTTCTGGCGGATATACGCATGGGCAGTATGTTCGTTGCCAGCGTGCCTGCTCTTGGGAATAAGGAGATCGAACTGAAAGTCACTTATATCCATCCCCTTGGGAATTTTGCAACATGGAATGCAACAAAGACTTCCGGTGATTTCGACATGAAGACTTTTGAAGTTCATGCCAGGCCGGTAAATGTTGTTGAAGGGCTGCGTCCGGGAATGAGCGTCCTGGTAGACTGGAAAAAAGTAAAACAGCCGGCCGGAAAATGAAAAGGACATTAAATTTCCGGATTGCAGAAGTTATCGGGAGGGAACTGAAAAGGATTTTTTCCGATAAGGTCTATTTCTTTATGGGGATAGTTGCACCTGTTATTGGTTTTGGCCTGATCGCATTAATTTTTTCTGCCAATGTTCCCAGGAAACTCCCTGTAGCGATAGTAGACCTGGACCAGTCCTCATTCTCCAGGCAAATAATCAGGACGCTGGATGCAACTGCCATTGTTTCGGTCAGGATGAATTATTCGGATCTTGGGGAGGCGTCACGGGCCATGGTCTCCGGGCTGGTTGATGGTGTCATCTGCATCCAGGGACATACTGAAAAAGACATACTAAGGGGACAAAGCCCGTCAGTGGCAATCTACCTTAACAACGCTTATCTTATTAAGTCCGGCCTGCTGAAAAGCGGGATACAGAAAGCACTTGCAAGCCTGTCGGCAGATATAAAAGTACAATCACTGATGATGTGCGGAGATAATGAACAACAGGCCATGTCAAAAATAATGTCGGTAAGATTAAGGCCGGTCCTGCTTTTCAATCCCTATACGAGTTACGAATACTATCTGACATTATTGCTTTTACCAGTTTTACTTACGGTTTTTGTTCTTTTTGGAACCATTTATGCAATCGGGACAGAATTGCAGTATGGCACAGGACCGGAATGGTTTGCGGCTTCCAACGGCAGTCTGATTTCAGCCATTGCAGGCAAACTAATTCCTTACACTATTCTGTTTTATATCCAGGCTATCGTTATGAATCTCCTGTTTTTCCGGGTCCTGGGGCTGCCTTTGCAGGGCCGCCTTGGTCTGATCATGACCTCTGAATTCCTGCTGATACTTTCATACCAGTTCATGGCTGTTCTCCTGGTCGCTTTAATGAAAAACATGCGTCTGGCGCTATCCGTTGCAAGCGCGTATACCATGCTTGCGGTGACTTATGCGGGCATGACTTTCCCTTCTTTCGGCATGCCGGATGCAGCAAAGATATTCAGCAGGATTTTCCCGTTTTCATATTGGCTTGAGATCTTTGCAGGCCAGACACTCAGGGGTGAACCTCCTTCAAATGCAATCATCCTTATGTTGTTTATCTGTGTCTTTATTCTGGCAGGAATGTTGTTCACGCCCCGCCTGAGGTATATTTTAACCACCCGTAAATATTGGGGGAAAATCTAAACGGACCATGAAAAAACTTATTCATAACAGCATGGCAAATTTCAGCGGCAGCTTCGTATCCGAGTTAAAAGAATCGGTCACTGATGCCGGTACCGTGCTGATATTTATCGTAGCAGTGATCCTTTATCCTATGCTTTATTCGATCGGATATCTCAACCAGACTATCAGGGATATTCCTGTTGCAGTAGTCGATATGGACCATTCCGCCATGAGCAGGCAATACACCCGCATGCTGGATGCTACAGAACAAATAAGCGTCAGCTGCAAACCGGGTAGTGTCAGAGAAGCCGAGCAGTTATTTTATAAAGGAACGATTCACGGGGTTATCCTGATTCCGGATAATTTCGAAAAGGAGATACTTTGCGGCAGGCAGGCCGACGTCACAGTATATTGCGATGCCGGTAAATTCTTTGTTTACAAACAGGTCTACAGCGCTTCAGCTTTTGCAACCGCAACATTAAATGCCGGTGTGGAAATCAGATCCCTCCTGGCGCAGGGCAGGTCATGGGATCGGGCCCTGAACCATGCCGAGGGCCTTAATGCACAGTTTTTTGACCTTTATAACCCATCATCCGGTTACTGTACTTTCATCGTACCGGGAATTCTCATCGTTGTCATCCAGCAATCTCTGCTTGTAGGCATTGGATTGCTTTTCGGAAAAAACAACGAGCGCAGGAAATTCATTGCTGAAGGTGAACCGATCCATACATCCGTCCATTCCCTGGCTATGACCCTGGGAAAAGCAACAGCTTACGTTGTATTGTATCTTCTCACGACCCTGGTAACCCTGGTACTGTTCTATCACTGGTTGTCTTTCCCTGAAAAAGGAAGTTTCCTCACTTTGTACATCATGCTTGTACCATTCCTTTATGCCGTTTCTTTCATGGGAATGGCCATAGGGTCATGGTTTGAAAAAAGAGTCCATGCCCTGATGTTTATCGTATTCATTTCACCTATTGTATTTTTCCTTACAGGTGTGGCATGGCCAATGGAGTCACTGCCTCCAACCTTGAAAGCCCTGGCTTACATCTTTCCGACGACACCAATGATTCCTGCTTTCATCAAGTTAAGGCTTATCGGTGGTGGAATAAATTCAATCGTCCATGAGTGGATTATCCTGATAGCCCAGATGATGGTTTATTTCATGCTTGCTTTGATTTCCTGTCGTTTTGCACTGAAGTCAATAAAAAAACCTTCGCTGGCTTAAATTTTATAAGTTTGCGAAGGTCTTTGGTGGAGTATAGGGGAGTCGAACCCCTGACCTTTAGACTGCCAGTCTAACGCTCTAGCCAACTGAGCTAATACCCCGCAGGCTGCAAAAGTAAATAATTTTTCCTTTGCCGCCACCAAGTAAACGCTGATGGTATGAAACGTATTTTTGCCGCGGTAAAAATTGAACCTGACGTGAATTTCCTGAAATCATTCAGGGAGCTCAGAAACGGGTTGGGCTATGAATCCATTAAATGGGTCGAAGAACATAATATTCATATCACGGTTAAGTTCTTTGGAGAAACCGATGAAAGGCAGATCCCATTCATTTCGGAAACTTTAGGGGACTTGTCACAAAACACCCCTGAACTGAAATTCAGGTTATCGGGAATTGGTATCTTCGGAAGCAAATACCAGCCCCGGGTAATATGGGCAGGAATAGAACCTCCCGGACCGCTGGCACGGCTTATGAATGCATCTCAACTGGAATTTGAAAAATCAGGTTACAGTTCCGATCGTCAGAACCTGGTACCACACCTTACACTTGGAAGAATCAAGTATCTGAAAAACAAAACTTTATTTCAAACTACAATTAACAAATACGCGGTAATAACCTCAGAACCTCTCGTGATAAATGAATGTATCCTGTTCGAGAGTATTCTTAAGAGAGAAGGGCCTGAGTATCGGGTTCTTGGTAAATTTCCTTTTGTCCAGCCAACAGTTTGATAAAAAAAACCGGCACATTGCTATACCGGTTTAACGAAATCTGAAAAAACTCCAGATTATTCCCGGTTCTGCCTTTTTTCAAACCTGCTGGCCAGAATGTAATATACCATTAAAGCTGCTCCGCCAAAAAGGCAGATCATGGAGAAAAAGGCAGCTTCTTCCTCGATGTTGAAACTGCTGGCAAGTATTTTTCCGATAATAATCCCGATGCCGATGCCGATAAAAATCATACCCCATTTAAGGGATCCAAGAATATTTCCTTTGGTTTCGAGGCTGGATGCATTGACACCGCTTTTGATCAGGGTCATTCTCTCTTTATGGCGGAGAGTGATGTAGACGATGCCGAAAACTACGGCAAAGACCACAACAGGAACAATAATTTCACCGTACATATCCGTGTTTGTTAAGGGTTTTTGTATATTCAAACCTTTTGACGCAAGGGTTCCAGAAAAGTTACACCCGGAAGATTACCTTACAATGAACTTCACGCCTGAAGCGCCATGTTCATTCACGATCCGGAGATAATAAATTCCTCCCGGAAACCGGCTGGCATTAAGTTCATAATCAAAGGATGGGGGGATGTTCGATAAAAATTTGCTGAAGACAGGTTTGCCGCTAACGTCATAAATGAACAGGTAAAACTGATTTTCAGTCCCGGAAATGTTAACCGTCATTTTTTCGCTGACCGGGTTTGGTGAAATGATCAGCTTTGAATGCAATTCTTTCTCATCTGTCCCTGTACATTTTCTGAGCGTAATGACCTGTGAAGAGGATTCTCCCGCTCCGCATGTGTTTAATCCGTACACCAAGAGAATTCCCGAAGAAGCTGTATCACTGAAGTCTATGCTGATCCTGTTGGTTTTCAGGCCTGAACTGATCACAGCACCGGGTGGCAGGGACCATTCATATGAAGTAGCAAAATTCACTGGACTGATAAAATAATTATAGTCTTCTTTTCCCGCGCATACGGTATCCGGACCATTGATCTTCCCTGCTTTTAAAGGCAGTGAATCCAGTTCAACTGTTTTTGTTCCCGGCGGTCCTGTCCCGCAAGAATTTCTGCCCGCCACGGAGACATCTCCCGATACCTCCCCCCAGATCACTTTGACTGAATTCGTCCCGGTTCCGCTCAAGATTATAACACCATCGGGGAAAGACCATATGTAACTATCAGCCGCTCTGAGTGTGTCGATTTTATAAACGGTTGTATCCAGGTGGCAAAGATGTGAAAGCCCTTGGATTTGGCCTGGTTCCGGGGGAATAACTGTAACATTTACCGAAAGGACACTTGGGATGCTTGTTCCGCAATTATTTGCAATGATCACCGATACAGTTCCCGATACAGTTCCCCATTTTAACTCAATAGAATCGGTATTTTGCCCTGACAGTATAACGGCGCCAGTGGGAACCGTCCAGGAATATGAATTGGCATCTGTTGCCGCTGTAACTGAATAATAACATACTGTATCGGAACAGACATTATCAGGGCCGAAGATATGAGAGGGAGGAGGAGGTATGGTTTCAACATATACAGTAATGCTGTCTCTCGAAATGTTTGAAAACTGATCGGTAACCAGAACATGATACATCGTGTTTACCAGTGGAGTGGCTATCGGGTTTGATATATTGGGGTCGGACAGAGTGGCCGGCGGAGACCACAAATAAGTAAACGGGCCGGGCCCTCCCTGAATTGTAACTGATAATTGTGAATATTGTCCCTGGCAAATCGTATCGGGCTGGGCGTGTGCCTTAGCCTTGAAAGCCAAAACCGATGAACCCCGGCAAAACGTGAAAGCTATAAATAATACTAAAATCCGCAGAAGGAATGTCGCTTTTCCCCTGTAACCGAAATAGGGACCGATTGGGACGGTGTGATGCATTTTCCACTGTTCTGCTTATACAAAAATATAAAAAACTAACTGGTTTCCAATAGATTTAGTAATTTTAAAACTTGGTAATCAGAATACATCCGATAAACGTTATTAAACTAAGGTTATTTTGTAACCTGTGTTTATGTTAAACGTCTAAACTCCACATGAAATACCAGGATGACAATTTCTACATTGAGAAGGTGTTGAATGGTAATTCTTCCGCTTATGCTGCCCTGGTTTCTAAACATAAGAACCTGGTATTTTCGATCGCTCTTAAAATATTGAACAACCGTGAGGATGCTGAAGAAATAGCGCAGGATGCATTTGTAAAAGCATATCATTCGCTTAAGTCATTTGAGAAAAAATCAAAATTTTCAACCTGGCTTTACCGGATTGTTTACAACGCTGCTGTTTCCCGGACGAGAAAGAAAAGCCTCGATACTACGCCAATGGATAATTATATCATTTACAACTATTCTGAGGAATCCATGAGGCCTGGTGTCGATGAGGTGGATCTTACTGAGCAACAGGTCCTTCTTGAAAAAGCAATGAACCATCTTTCGAATAACGATAACCTGTTAATCACATTGTTCTATAAAAGCGATAACTCTATTGAAGATATAAGCACGATAACGGGTTTGTCGGCTTCCAATGTCAAAGTACGGCTGCACCGGATCAGAAAAAAACTGTATGATGACATAAACGCCATGATGGCGCAACGGATAACTTGATTTGTTTTTATTTACACGGATATGGATATGGATGATTTATTAAAAAATGATTACCTGGCTGAACTTATAAACCAGGTACCTCTTGACAGCCCGTCAGAGTGTTTTCTTGAAAAAGTTATGGCCGGCATCGAGCCATTACCTGCTCCCCTGGCTGAAAAACGGCCTTATCTGACCTGGCTGAAGTGGGGACTGTCGTATGCCGCCCTGGGTTCAGTCATTGTACTCATTCTTTACACTTCCGATATCCCTTATCTGAACTCCATATTGGGAAAGGGAGATTATTCTTCGGGAATGTTCAGGGATATTTTCATGCCCTTTGTCCTTTTTCTGAAAACCTTTTTATCTTCAAAATATGTTTCTTATGCACTGTTGATCAGTGTTTCTGCCGGATTTTTATTCCTTGTAGACAAAGTGTTTTCACGAAAGTTACCGGCCCATCCCCATCTTTCATAAATGATCCCGGACCAGATAATCAAAGCGCTTGAAGAATTTTTTTCAGCAAGTCAATCTGCCGGGTTCAGGCTGCTTTCTTCAAAACCTCTTGGCGGGGGTTCGATAAACGAAGTTTATCAACTGAAATCCTCCCACGGCGAATTCTGCCTGAAACTCAACCGGCGCAATGCATTTCCACAAATGTTCCAGGCTGAAGCCAGGGGATTGGAGTTATTGGCAGGACACGGGGTTATCAGGGTTCCGGGTGTAATCTGCTGCATGTCCCTGGATGATTTTTCCTTTATCCTGATGGAATTTATTTCCTCTTCTGAACCATCCTGCCGTTTCTTCGGGGATTTCGGACAACGCCTTGCAAGGCTTCACAGGAACCAGATTGAGCTTTACGGACTTGATTATAACAATTACATGGGCTCTCTTCACCAGAATAATTGCTTTCATTCCGGCTGGGTTGATTTTTTTATTGAAGAGAGGCTGGACAAGCAAGTCCAACTGGCCGTCAACAAAGGGCTTCTTGCGGAAACAGCCATGAAACAGTTCGACAGGTTTTATACCAGGCTTGATGAACTCCTGGTGGAAGAGCCTCCGTGTCTCGTTCACGGAGATTTATGGTGTGGTAATTTTATAGTTTCGGAGAAAGGTGAAGCCTGCCTCATTGATCCTGCTGTTTATTATGGCAATAGGGAGGTCGACCTGGCTATGTCGACTTTGTTCGGGGGATTTAGCCCTGATTTTTACAATGCCTATAACGAAGAATATCCCTTAATTCCCGGGTGGAAAGACAGGCTTGAGCTTTATAACCTTTACCCTTTGCTGATTCACCTGAATCTCTTTGGATCAGGTTATCTTGGTCAGATACTGAATACGTTAAGAAGATTCTGATCGTTGCTCTTTCCAGAGTTCCCTGAAACTTTTCTGTGCCATCCGGGGTAAACTTCTGCGTGGTCCCCAAATCTTCCGGCCAAATCTACGGATCATCCTGTTTTTAAGATTGCTACCCGGTTTATCCAGCATCCAGCGGTGCATCATCACGGTTTTCCAGCCTTTATTCACATACCTCCAGAACATGGATACCTGCTTCTTTGAAACCGCTTCCTGTCTGTTATGCAGAAGAAGTTCATGAAGGGGAATCTTAACCGGGCAGACTTCCGTACATTTTCCGCAAAGGCTGGATGCAAAACTCAGGTGGTTATAGTCCCTGAAACCCTGGTAATGAGGAGAGATCACCGACCCGATAGGACCTGAATAAACTGCACCGTAAGTATATCCTCCTATGCTCCTGTAAACCGGGCATCCGTTCAGACATGCCCCGCAACGGATGCATGACAATGCACGCCGCTGTTCTTTCAGTTTTAAAACATCCGTACGATGATTGTCTAACAGGATAACGTACATTTCATCCGGGCCATCGGGTTCCCATTCAGACCGTGGCCCGAAAAGGATATTGTTGTAAACGGTAATATGCTGTCCGGTTCCGTGATGGGCTAGCAATGGAAGAAACAGGTCAAGATCGTCAAGTGACGGTATGATCTTTTCAATCCCTACCACGGCGATATGGATCCGTGGAAAAGAAAACGAAAGGAGTCCGTTTCCTTCATTTTCAGTCAGTACAAGGGCGCCAACGTCGGCGACCAGGAAGTTACCTCCCGTGATGCCCACATCTGCCCGGATAAACTGTTGCCTGAGTTTATCCCGGACAAAAAGCGTGATGTCCTCAGGTTTGCTGTTAGCAGGCATTCCGAATTTCTCGTGAAAGAGACGGGCAATGTCTTCTTTCGACTTATGCATTGCCGGTGTTACAATGTGATAGGGTTTTTCCCCGGCAACCTGGACAATGAACTCGCCCAAGTCGGTCTCATAGACCTCACGTTTGTTTTTTTCAAGCAGTTCATTGATTTCCAATTCTTCGGAAGTCATTGATTTCTGTTTGACAATAACCTGGGCTTTGGATTTCTTTATGATCTGAAGGATTTCCTTCTGCGCTTCCTTTTCACCGGTCGCCCAGATCACCTTTCCGCCTCTTCTTTCAAAGTTATTTTCAAATTCCACCAGGTACTTATCCAGGTTATTGAGAACCTTATACTTGATGTTCGCAGCTCTCCGTTTGGCCAGTTCCAGGTTCTGAAACTGATCAAGGCCTTTTGCAACAGCTGCATCATACTTTCCAATATTGAAGTTCAGACGCCTTCTTTGTTCCTTGTCAAAGGACCTCCGCGTTGCATCCTCGATAAACTTATGATGTGCCTGATTCATCCTTTTGTTTTATAACGATCCGGAAATTTTTTCCACCCTTATTGAATGCCTTCCTCCTTCAAATGGAGTACTGATGAAAATTTTTACGAATTCCAGCGTCTGTTCCCTGCTTATAAATCTCGCAGGCAATGCAATAATATTGGCATCATTGTGTAGCCTGGAAAGCCTTGTTATTTCATCATTCCAGCAAACTGCAGCACGCACATTCGGATATTTATTTGCAACCATTGCCACTCCATTCCCGCTTCCGCAGATAATGATGCCTTTCCGGAAATCATCCCTGTTAACAGCCCGCGCCAATGGATGAATGATATCAGGATAGTCCACACTGTCTTCCGATACCGTGCCAAAATCTTTAACTGTAAAACTCTGAGATTCAAGAAAATTTTTTAATAATTCTTTGTATTTATACCCGGCATGATCACACCCGATCGCAATTTTCCTTAAAGTATCACCCATTGTTAATATGATTTTTTACAAAAATAATCATAATGAAATCAAAATGAAGTAAAAACAAAAACTAATCGAAAACATCTGCCTTAAAATCAAAAAATTAAGATTTACACAAAGGGTTGTTCACAAGTGCGTAATTTTGTTGCAAACTTTTAATAAAAACTGCTGATTTCCGGTAAAACCGCAGGTCATGTTTATAACATCGATTTTATTAAAACCTTATCACATTATATCAACATGAAAACAACCCATGGATAATTTAAAAATATTAACAAAATAAGTAATACACTCTTGTTAAAAAATTGAATAAAATTCTGAAATACAATAAAATATAATTAAAAAAGTTAATATGAAATTGTTGATGAATTGTTAATTATTAGGTAAGCAAATTTTTTGGGGATATTTAATCAACCTTTTCAACAGCCATTATAAATAACATATAAAATAAGAGACTTTATTATTATTACAGAAAAGAAAATGAAAAAGGAACTTGTTGAAAAAATCCTTGAACTTAAACGGCAGAAGAATGCCGTTATTTTAGCTCATTATTACCAGGTGGATGAAATACAGGAAATAGCCGACTTTGTAGGTGACAGTTTGCAATTATCACAAAATGCAAAAAATACAAACGCAGACATCATTGTGTTTGCCGGCGTTCATTTCATGGCAGAGACTGCCAAAATATTGAATCCGGGTAAAAAAGTCATTTTACCCGACCTTAATGCCGGATGTTCACTCGCAGATTCCTGTACGCCCGATAAATTTCAGCAGTTTATCAATGAGCATCCCGGGCATAAGGTTATTTCCTACATCAATTGTTCGGCTAAAATAAAAGCAATGTCGGATATCATCTGTACATCAAGCAACGCGGTTAAAATCGTTGAATCCTTTCCTCTGGAACAAAAATTGATTTTTGCACCTGATAAAAATCTCGGTGGATATGTAAACCAGGTTACCGGAAGGAATATGGTTCTTTGGGACGGCAGCTGCAGTGTACACGATCTTATTAAATCGGAGGAAGTTATACATTTAAAAAGTCAACATCCCGACGCCCTGCTGATTGCTCACCCCGAATGTCAGGATATTGTGCTTCAACTTGCTGATTTTATAGGTTCTACAACTGCACTATTAAATTTCACCATAAAAAATCCTGGTAAAAAGTTCATCGTTGCGACCGAAACGGGAATTCTTTTCCAGATGAAAAAATCATCACCTGATAAAGAATTTATCATAGTATCAACTGATGAAAAATGCTCCTGCAACGATTGTCGGTATATGAAGCTAAATACCATCGAAAAGCTTTATCTTAGCCTCAGGAATGAAAAGCCTGAGATCAGTTTATCGCCTGAACTTATCGGGATGGCTCAAAAGCCTATTCTGAAAATGCTTGAACTTTCTTCATAATCAAAGAGATGAACCCATTTTTAACGAGATTTTCAACGCTTGCAATATTGTTTTTTTTATTATCCGGCCAGTTGGTTTTCGGACAGAAAAATGATACTGTCGTTAAAGACGGTTACCAGAAATTTTTATATCCCGGCGGAAAACTCTCGAGTGAAGGCCTTATCCGTGAGGGAAAGCCTGATGGGTACTGGAAATCCTATTATGAGAACGGAAACCTGAAATCAGAAGGTAACCGCAAGGATTTTGAACTGGATTCCATCTGGAAATTTTATAACGAGGACGGCAAGCTGATCCTTGGGATCTCGTATCTGAAAGGGAAGAAAAACGGATTAAAGGTCAGTTACCTTGATAAGGAAACCATAAAAGAAAATTATAAAAATGATATAAAAGACGGATATACAAGATATTACTATCAGAATGGAAAGCTTAAAGCGGAGATCCCTTTTGTTAAAGGAATAGAGCAGGGATATGCCAAAGAGTATGCTACTGACGGTACAATCATCACTCTGACTGAATACAAAAAAGGGTTTATTGTGGACCGAATGAGAATCAACAGGAAGGATAAAAACAACCTGAAGCAGGGGAAATGGTTTTTATTTTATGAAAGCGGGAATATCAGACAGGAAGGAAATTACCGTGATGATAAAAAAGACGGGTATTTTAAAGATTTTGCTGAAAACGGTGACCTTCAAAAAATAAGCAAGTTTATAAATGATGAATTACAACCCGATGCCGTTGAAATTCAGAAACTCCAGGTGGTCAACGAATATTACCAGGACGGTAAAATCAAGGTTTCGGCCATGTACAGGAACAACATCCCCGAAGGCATACGTAGGGAATATAAACCTGATGGCAGCGTTGAAAAATCAGTGATGTTTCATAACGGGTTGGTAACGGGTGAAGGAAATCTGCTTGATGACGGGAATAAGGATGGTCACTGGAAAGAATATTTTAATGATGGCTCTCTGAAGGCTGAAGGAAATTATGATGATGGAAAAACCATTGGTGAATGGAAGTATTATCATGGCGACGGTAAGATTGAGCAAACCGGCAGATTCAACAAACAAGGCAAGCCTGAAGGCATTTGGAAATGGTTCTATGAGAACGGGAAGTTGCTGAGGGAAGAAAACTATCACAATGGATTGAAAGACGGACTGCTGACCGAATACGATGAGGATGGCATCGTTGTCCAGGAAGGCGAATTTTTAAACGGGGAAGAGGATGGTCCATGGTTTTACCTCACAGGCGATGATTATATAAAAGGGACCTACCGGGAAGGACAGCGCAACGGCATGTGGTATACTTACAGTCTTTCCAGGAATAGTGGAAAAACCGACAGCCTGATATTATTCAAAGGAAATTTTATTGACGACCTTCCTGATGGGAAACACAGCTGGTTCTGGGATAACGGCAAAGTTCATGATGAAGGCTTTTTCGTGGTGGGAAAAAAAGAAGGCGAATGGACCCTGTATAATTCCGACGGCACCCTTTTCCTTGTGACTACTTACAAGGACGGGGTTGAAGTGAAGTTTGACGGCGTTAAGATAAAACCTCCTTTCGAGAAAGAACCTTAATTTAAAGAAGATGGAAAAACGAAAACCGGGAAGGGAAAAAAAGTCGGGACAGGAATATAAAAGGCGGGAGCGTTACAACCCTTCAGTCAGATCAAAACCGCATGATAAACCTGGGCGGGAAATGGAATCCGCTATTAATCGGGAAGGGAAAACCGACCTGATAAGGCTGAATAAATATATTTCAAATGCGGGGATATGCTCAAGAAGGGAAGCGGATAAGCTCATCCTTGCCGGGGTGGTGAGAGTCAATGGGAAGGTTGTAACTGAACTCGGAATGAAAGTATTGCCTTCGGATAAAGTACAATATGAAGAACAAACGATCAACAAGGAAAAAAACAGGTATATCCTGCTGAATAAGCCGAAGGGATATATTACTACGGTTGCCGATCCAGAAAAAAGGAAAACGGTAATGAGCCTTGTTGAAAACGCATGCAAGGAAAGAATTTATCCGGTCGGCCGGCTCGACAGGAATACGACCGGGCTTCTGCTGTTCACCAATGACGGCATAATTGCAAAAAAACTGACGCACCCCCGTTACGGAATTAAAAAGATCTATCATGTAGAACTCGACCGCGCCCTGTTAAAAGCGGATCTTGAAAAAATCCGTACAGGACTGGAACTGGAAGACGGGTTTCTGAAAGTTGACAAAATAGAATTCATTGAAAACTCAAAATCCAAAAAAGAACTTGGACTCGAATTGCATTCGGGCCAAAACAGGGTTGTCAGGAGGATCTTCGAAAGCCTTGAATATAAAGTAGTAAAACTCGACAGAGTGTTTTATGCCGGGCTTACCAAAAAAAACCTGCCCCGCGGTCACTGGCGACACCTGGAAGAACGCGAAATCAATTTGTTAAAGATGATAAGTTCCTGAAAACAAGGTAACGGAAATGACCCCCATTCGTATTTTTATTGTTGAAGATGAACTTCTGATTTCGGCAAGCCTGAAATCCCAGCTGCAAAGTTTCGGATATGAAGTGCTGGGTTCCAGCACCAGGGGATTACAGTGCATTGAAGAGATCGAACGGCTCTCCAAAATGGAAAAAGAGCCGGAAATCATTCTCATGGATATTCATATCCGTGGAGAAATGGACGGTATCGAAACGGCACGGAAACTGGTTGAGAAATTCAATTGTGCCATTATCTTTCTCACCGGACAGAGTTCCAAGGAGATTTATGAACGTTCATTTAAAATCAAGCCGTTTGGTTATCTGCTTAAGCCGATTGATATGGAGCAGACCAAGATGACGATCGAAATAGCAGCATACCAGAGGAACCTTGAAATTGAAAATGTTATTTATCAGCAACAACTGGAGGATCTCCTTGAAGAAAGAAAACGCGAAAACGACGAAATCAAAACGCTTTATGAAAGCATCGTAAACAATTCCCTGATAGGGATGATAATTATGCAGGATGACAGGATAATCCTCGCCAATCAGCAGATTGCTGAAATATTCGGATATTCACAGGGGGAATTTTCCAGCCTCAGTGTCAATAACCTTTTGGAATTAGTCCATCCTGACGACAGACAAGACATGTCCTCGAGAATATACACTCTTCTGCAGGGCAGTGAAACTTCAAAAACCAGTTATATCAGGATAAGTCGCAAAGACGGCACGGTCACCTCACTGAAAACCTCTTCCAGGGTTGTCCAGTACTACGGAAAACCGGCGATCCATCAGATTTTCGTGGACATTAGCCCGAGATAACACCAATTCAAGAAACCAGATATTCAATAAACTATGCGAAGATTGATTCTTTTTTATGCACTTTTCATGCCGGTCCTTGTTATTCATGCCGGTCCATTTAAAGCTCTTCTTGATGCCACCGGGGATGCATTGAAATATCCGAACGACAACATGGTGATTGTATTCGACAGCACTCTTGTAAATGTTCAGGAAACCGGACTAACATATGTTATGATCCATACTCTTACTAAAATTCTGAATACCAGGGGGGCCCTCGAGTCATCCGTTGTGAAATACGGATACGATCCTCTTTCGGCATTCATTGAATTCAGGAAAGTTGCTGTTCACAGGAAAAATGGAAGCGTGGAAGAGCTTGATTTAAAACAAGTGATGGATTATCCTGCACCGGCCAGGGCGATTTATTGGGGTGAAAGGGAAAAAATGGCAGGTGTCGGTCGTCTGGAGCCTGGAGATGCGGTTGAAGTCATTCTTTTTAAAAAGGGATTTACCTATGCTTTGCTTCAGTCGCCCGGGATCATGAATGATGAACAGTCAACACCGGAACCGGGAGGTACAAGCGGGAAGAATACAGGTAATGAAGATGATAAATACATTCCGCCCATGCGTGGAAATTTCTATGATATTGTGGAATTCTTTGATACTGATCCCGTGAAGGAAAAAGTTTATAAGGTCAGCATTCCAAGAACCAAGACACTTCAGTATCAATTTTATAACGGAGAAGTGCGAGTTTCTTCCTGGATATCGGGAGATAATATGGTTTATACATTTTCAAAATCCGATATCCTTCCACTGAAATCCGAGAACAAAATGGTCGCTATGTCGGATATAGCGCCGAAGCTGTTGCTTTCCACAAGTCCCGACTGGAACACAAAATCACTCTGGTTTTATAAAGTGAACGAAGATTTCGGGAGCTTCGACTCCACGCCTGAAATCAAAGCAAAGGTTAATGAAATACTGAAAGGGGCCAGGGATGAAACTGATTCTATTACGAGGCTCACACATTGGTGTGCCGATGAGATCAGGTATTCAGGTATCTCAATGGGATGCGGAGAAGGATTTACATTGCATAAAGGAGCCATGACGTTTACTGACCGTTGCGGCGTGTGCAAAGACAAGGCAGGAATGCTTATCACGATGCTCAGGGCTGCTGGTTTTAAATCTTATCCGGCAATGACAATGGCAGGTTCAAGGATTGATTATATCCCGGCCGACCAGTTCAACCATTGTGTCACCGTGGTTAAGCTGAAATCAGGAAAATACCATTTGCTTGACCCGACATGGGTCCCTTTCGTCAGGGAACTCTGGTCAAGCGCCGAACAGCAGCAGCAATACCTTATGGGAGTCCCTGAAGGGGAAGATCTGCATACAACCCCGGTTTCTGATCCTTCGAACCATTATATCATGATCGAAGGAAACACGGAACTTTTCACCGACGGAAGCCTTAAAGGCAGTTTTTCTCTTCAGGCAGAAGGGCAAAGTGATGTGGCAGTGAGGGGATTATTGAAAAATTATCCGCCCCAGGCCTGGTATCAGAATATCGAAAAGGAAATTCTAAAACTCTGGCCACAGGCGGTTGTTACAAAAATTGAATATTCGGATCCCTTTGCTTACAAGGAAAGCAATGAGAAGATCAGTATTGAATTCACCATCCCGGACTTTGCCCTTGTTAACGGGAAAACATTTCTGTTCATCCCTCTTTCTGCAGGTGAGATATTTAAATCAGTACAGGCCCAACTGGGATTTGAGACAGATCATGCCGAAAGAAAATACGCTTTCAAAGATCGCTGTTCAAGGCTCGTCAATATCCATGAAACCATGAAACTTCCAGTAATCAGCAAAATAATCAGTTTGCCTGAAGCCATCGTGAAAGAAGGCAAAGCAGCGTCATTTATGGGAAGTTACCTCCTGAACGGGAATACACTGGAATATACTTCAAAAGCCGTCTTCAGCAAGAGGCTGTATGATGCTGCAGACTGGCCCGAATTCAGATCGGCCGTGGAAGCCCAAAACAGATTTTCTGAAAAGCCACTTGTCCTGGAATTTTAAATGACCAAAGCCCATGAAAAAAATGTCTTTCCTACTTTCCCTTATATTCAGCTTCATTACCGGTTTTTCAGCAGCACAAAAAGACTCACTTGCTTCTTCTGCCGGCCCGGCTGCCGATGCTGAATACATCTCCCTGGTAAAGGAGTATACCTTGAATCAGGACGGCAGTATGGATTATCATTTCATCAAAAAACAGAAACTGAACACTTACCGGTCATTCCAGAATCTTTACGGTGAAACTTTCATCGTTTACAATCCTGTTTTTCAGCAGTTGACAATAAACGATTGTTATACAATTATGGCCGATGGGAAAAAAGTGAATGCTCCGCTTAATTCGATGAATGAGGTCCTTCCCTCGATTGCCGCAGGCGCCCCGCCCTTCAATTCCCTTCGGGAGATGGTGGTAACCCACACCGGGCTGGAAAAAGGAGCGACGATAAACCTCGAATATAATCTTCGTACCGACAAAGATTATGCACCGGCCCTTTTTGGTAATGAAATCCTGGCAGAATCAGAACCCATAAAGGATTTGACCATATCCGTCAGGATTTCTCAAGGCCGGGAACTGTATTTCAAGCTGCTGAACACTAACCTGCAAGCTGTAAAAACCACGGAAAATAATTTCGTGGTCTATACCTGGCATACCAGGGATATACCGGCGCTTTCAACCGAGGAATTCCAGGAAAGCAATTATACTGCCTATCCCAGGTTGATTTTCAGCACTTCCGGAAGCAGGAACGAAACTGTTGCACTCCTGACTGAACAACCGGCATTCGGATTACAGATCAGCGAGGCGATGAGAATAGAAACAGAACAGTTAAAAAACGATAACCCTGACGAGTTGAGTTTCATCCTGAAAGTCCAGGAAAAAGTTATAGATGAAATCAAACTCTGGCCTGTTCCATTAAGATATACGGGATACCGTTGCAGGAAGCCTGAAGAAACCTGGTACACCATGGGCGGGACTCTTGCCGAAAAAGCAATATTGCTGGCGGCTTTACTCAGGTCGGCAGGAATACAGGCCCAGCCTGTGGCAATCAGCCGCAGCGTTTTTTTTGATGAAAAAATCGGAGCACTGTCAGATATTGAAGATTTCGGGGTCAGGGTGGAAATAAAGGAATCGGGGATACAGTATTTGTCCCTGACTTTCCCGAACCCGCTGAACCTTGGCCAGCTATATGGCGGGAGAATATTCACCAGGCTTGCCCTCAATGAGAAGCCGGAATATGCACGTTCAGGAGAATCCGAAGAAAAAATAAATATGGAAGGAACATTCCTGGTTTCTTCAGATCCCAAGCTTACCGGAGAGTTAAGCCTGCAGCTTGACGGGGCTGTCAATCCTTACCTTGGACTGGTCCGTGATAAAAACAAAATGAAAAGTCTTATCAGCGGTGGAATTTCAAAACCTGACATGAAAGAAATCACGATCAGCCAGAGTACGCCGGAGACTGCTTTTCAGACCTATACGGTCCTGGCCGACAAACCTTTCAGAAAGGACTCTTCCTGGTTTTATTTCACTTTACCGGTTTGCATTTCCGGGATTGAAAGTTGGGGCATTAAAACGCTGTCTTCCAAACGATCACAGCCCCTTGAAGTTCCTACGGCTGCAGATGAAAGTTATAATTTAAGCCTTGCACTGCCAGCGGGATTATCTTTATTTTCACCGGCGAAAAAAATTGACATCAAAAACAAGGCCGGGAGTTATTATTATGAACTCCGGCAGGAGGGGAATAAAGTCATCCTCACCAGGAAAATCAAAATCAGGGAAAAAATAATCCTGCCAGGAAATTATAATGATTTCAAGACACTGATGGATAACTGGAATAATCCGAGACAGAAGGAACTGATCTTCCGGTCAGGAAAATAATACATATCATCTGAGCACGATCCGGTTCAGTTTTCGATGTATCTGCATGCTTTTAGCCTTGAGTTCTTTATACCTGGACTGGACATTTTTTTGTTCCCCGGGGGAAGTGGCTTCATGCAATTGTTTTTGTAATTCCTGGATCATCCTGTCGATCTTCCTGGCTTTGAATGATAACAGGGCATAATCAAGCCTGACGATCAGCCGCTGTTCTTCAGTATCGGTATACACATTATGCTTCAGCCAGTTCTCGCTGAGCTCATAAGGAGTAAAGATAAGGTCAACGGCGGCATATGCGATTTCCTTTTCCTCGTGCCCCAGGAAGTATGATCGTTCCGGTACCTGGTCCTGATCACATCCCGCGCGGTATTCTTCAAAAATTGAAGCAAAAACAGGATTCTCAAATTGCAATTCATCCCGACGGATGTCATGAACGATATAATCGGCAACCATCACGGGAATTTTAACCTTGTCATTATTTTCATCGGTCTGCTCAATATGAATGATCTCGGATGCGTAAAGCATCAGCAGACGCATGATCTCCCTTTCCTGGTTCTCGGCCGAGGTCAGGTCAGTTTCAAGAGGGGCTTGCGGTGGGGCGACGGCATCAGGCACTTGTATTAAGCCGGAATCGGATTGTTCCTGCATCTCCCTGTTGAGCCTGTTCCTCCTGACCTTATTCAGCTCGCTCATCAGGACCTGTTCAGGCACCGACATCATGTCGGCACATTCCCTGACAAACAAAGTGCGGGTGATATTATCAGGGATCAGGCCGATAGAGGAAACAATATCTTTGATCAGCCCGGCTTTCTTTACCGGGTCATTTTTAGTTTCACCGAGAAGAAGCCGGGTTTTAAAACTTATAAAATTCAAGGCATTTGATGTGATGAATTTTTCCACTTCCGCCGGGTGGTTTTTCCGGGCAAACGAATCAGGGTCTTCGTTGTCGGGAAAAAGAACAATTTTCACATTCATACCCTGCTCCAGCACCATGTCGATGCCGCGGAAAGATGCTTTGATCCCGGCCGGGTCCCCGTCGTAAAGTATTGTGATGTTGGGGGTATATCTCAATATCATCGTTACCTGGTCGGTCGTCAGGGAAGTCCCCGAGGACGCAACCACATTTTCTATTCCCGCCTGATGGAGTGAGATCACGTCGGTATAACCTTCCACGAGGTAACAATTATCTTTTGTGGCAATGGCATTCCTGGCAAAGTAAATTCCGTAAAGGGTTTTACTCTTGTTATAGATCTCCGATTCCGGAGAGTTGACATATTTTGGGCGGTTCTTATCCGAAGTCAGGATCCTGCCGCCGAAACCTATAACCCTTCCGGAGGCCGAATGGATGGGAAAGATCACCCTTGAATGAAAACGATCATATAGTTTTCCGTCCTTTTCCAGGGAGAGGCCTGTCTTTAAAAGGAATTCTTTTTTATAACCTTCTTTCAGAGCATATTCTGAGAATGCATTCCAGGGGTCGGGGCTGAAACCAAGCTGGAACTTCAGCATGATATCTTCCCGTAATTCCCTTTCGCGGAAATAAGCCTGGCCTATCGCTTTACCGTCTTCCGTACCGAACAGGCTTTCCGAAAAATACTTCCTGGCAAATTCGTTCAGGTTAATGAGACTTTCTTTCTCGCTGATTTCCTGGATCTGTTCCGGCGTCCGGGCTTCTTCCTCGATCTCGATCTGGTATTTTTTAGCCAGGTATTTAAGCGCCTCAGGATAGGTAAGGTGCTCATGTTCCATAATGAACCCCACGGCATTTCCGGCCTTTCCGCAGCCGAAGCATTTGTAGATGCCTTTGACGGGGGACACGGTGAATGACGGTGTTTTTTCATTATGGAAAGGACAGAGACCGAGAAGGTTCACCCCCCTTCGGCGAAGGCTTATGAAGTCCCCGATCACCTCTTCGATTTTAGTGGCGGAGATGATATTATCAATGGTTTCGCGGGTAATCATAAGACAGTTGAAGCGTATAGCGAAAGTACTAAATTCAGAGCATTAAATCAGTAATTTTATACACAAATTCACAAGCACCCCATGTCGCCGGTTTCCATGAAAATACTCAGGCGGGTAATCGCATTATTCTTTCTCCTTTCGGCCTTGTTTTTGTTTATCGGCCCTGTACAGGACATCTCCGTGCAGCTTGTCCGTTCTTTAACCTGGTTTCAGTTTATCCCTTCATTTTTAAATTTATCCACCTGGCTAAGCCTTTGGGCTTCAGGATTTTTCCTCGTCATCATTGTTACACTTGCCTGCGGAAGGGTTTATTGTTCCTTCATCTGTCCGCTGGGGATATTGCAGGATATCTTTATCCGGCTTTCAACCCGGATCACAGAACGTGTGAATACTTACAAACGGCCACTCTATGCAGTTTCGTTTTCCTTGCTTATAATTACTATTCTTCCTTTATTCTTCCGCAATATCTTCTTCCTGAACCTGTTCGATCCGTTCGGATTGAGCGGAAAGATCTTTGCCGGGCCCAGGGGGGCTATAGGGCTTTCTCTTGCCATTCTGTCATTTTTCATTGTCTTGAGCATCCTGAAAAACCGGTGGTATTGCGATGTCATATGCCCCGTGGGAATTTTCCTGGGACTCATTTCGAGGGTTTCTGTTTTCAGGCTAAGGATTAACGGGAGTCTATGCAAATTGTGCGGTACATGTGAGACAGTCTGCAAATCAAACTGCATTGACCATCAAAACCACAGGATTGATTTTGACCGATGCGTAGGCTGCATGAACTGTCTTGGCTCCTGTCCTGAGAAGGCAGTAAAATACCGGTTGGGCCGGAAGAAGGAATTCATAGCGGCGGCAATTGATGGCATTGATCGCGATACTGGTCCCGGCACACTTTTGCAGGACAGGCAACACGGGATCGAACGGGAAAGATCAAATGAACAAAAAACCGGTCTCACCAGGCGGATTTTTTTGAAAACAGCTGCAGGAAGTGCATTAACACTGGCGGGGTTTGCATACTTGCCGGCCCTTGCTTCCGGTGCTCCCGTTGATACCGGTTCCTGCCCGGTTATGCCACCGGGGGCATTGAGCCTCAGCCACTTCACCGAAAAATGCACAGCCTGTCACCTATGCATTTCAAACTGTCCGACCCGTGTACTTCAGACTTCCTTTTTCGAGTACGGGTTCAGCGGGCTTTTTCAGCCGAAAATGGATTTTAACATTGGATTCTGCAGGTACGACTGTTCCAGGTGCACTGAAATTTGTCCTTCCGGAGCACTTCAACACATAACTCCCGGGGAAAAACAAAGAATTCAGATCGGACTGGCTGTTTTTCAGAAAAACCAATGCCTGGTCGTGGCTGAGCATAAAAACTGTGCAAAATGCGCGGAACACTGTCCCACCAAAGCAATAGAACTATTGCCTTATCTGGGAAACCTGTTCCTCCCTTATGTTAATTCAGGCTTTTGCAACGGATGCGGGGCCTGCGAACATTTTTGCCCGGTGCGCCCCGACAGGGCGATTTACGTGGAAAGTAATATTTACCACACGACAACCAGGGAGCATTTAAAAGCATAATCCGGGCGATGAACTTCCCGGGTATTAAAGCGGGAAACGGGATAAATTGCGCACCCATTGAAACGTCAGGGCAATGAATTGTAAAACAGGGACTGGCGGGTCTAAAAGTATGGATTTACAGAAGTTTCAGCTCAGGGATATTGAACTCTATTTCCTTAAGCCAGAATTTTCCGTAGCAATACTGATGGTCGGGATAATGCCAGGTCGTTTCGCCGGAGGCCGGGACCTTCCTGCCGTCAAATTCTTGATATTCTCCCATTGGCGTGGACCAGGGGAGGCTTTCATATGTTTTTCCATCCTTTGATAAAAAACGGTCATCCGACATGAAATTAGCCAGCTCCCCCGAAGCATTGAAGGCTAGTCGCGCCGAAATGCGGATCCCTGCATTGTTAAATGAGGCCCTGACGGAAAGATCGTCGATGGGTTCCCAGGATATATCCGGGCTGATTAGCGAAGCCGGTGCCATCAGACACATATCATTGAGAACAGTCACTGTTTCCCCCTGGTCCATTTTCGGTCCTCTGGCATCGGCGACCGTGATCATCCCGGCCAGCTTTATCTGCATTGTTGCAGTTGCATTTTTATACACATGAAGGCCAGTGACCGGCATCCCTTTCATGCTTGCAGTGATATGGAAAAAACGTGAAGGAGAATCGAAAAAATTGTACTGCTCCGAATGTATTTTGATCCAGTCCTGCTTTTCATCGAGCTTCATTTCTCCCTCGAAAACGGCCCTGAAATTCCAGGTTTTTTCCTTACCGATGCAACCGGCATACCGTATATATTTTTGGACAACTTCAGGAAGGTGACATATATCCTGTTCCGTCAGGATGCCGGGTTTCAAATATCTTTTCAGGGCCTCCGTTACTTCGGAAGCAAAATGTTTTTTCAGGCTCATCTTATCGGTGTTTTTCCAGTGAATTGAGTTTGCCAGGCATCAGGGTTTATCTTAATCAACGATCAGCTTTCCGCTTGTTCTTTGAGCCTTCAAAGATACAGCATAGAAATAAATACCCGGAGTGAAATGTGAAACATCAAGTGTAGCAATGTGCCGGCCTGGTAGCGAGAAATCAAATTCCTTATGAAATAGATGCTCTCCAAGCACAGAATAAAAATCAATTACAACTAAGCCGGTTTCCGGTATATCCATGACCAGGGTGGCAGATTCAGTAGCCGGATTTGGGTTAACAGATGCTGTTAAAACAGAATTATTGATCGAATTTTCATTAATTCCTTCATAGCAGTAATTCCAATAGCAAAAATCACCCCAGTATCCATTAATAGAAAGAATCGTGAAATCATCAGGATAAAAAGAAAAATCCGAGATATATTTAAAACTGACCGGATTGGAGATTATATCTCCGCCGCTGATCGTTTCAGCAGCCACTGGAATTATGTATGATTTATCCGGCTTACTGAATACATAGTAAGGAGCATCTGCAAACCAGGCTGATCTTGAAATTGAAGATGAACCAGTAATGTTGGTGCCGGCATCGGCTCCGCTGGAATTTGTGTAAAAGCATTTATTCAAATCATAGCCCCTGACAAACACGTCAGGATGATCATTTGCAGTATCTCCGGCACTCTGTGAATCCAGCCATGTAAAAAATAAATGATCCCCGGTCTTGTTTATCGAGACATTGACCCGGTTATCCTCGGTGATACCTTGTGAAGCTGGGAAATATCCTCTGAAATGTTCTGGCGAACCAATGCCTCTTCCGCACCAATACTGTCCATTAGTATAGGAGTTAGAATAAATATGAAATATTGCAAAAGCGCTGTCGATGGCAATCAGGGAATAAGCATTATTTCCGGCCAGATGAATCCCCACACCAATATGAGGTGCACCCCGGAAATCTACGACCAGATCACAATCGAAGGCAGTGGAATATGCAATCTGGTCCCTTGGAGGAGGATCTCCGTTCCAGAGGGAATCAAGCAACCATTGAGGAACAAAATTTCTGACGGCAGAAATGCCAAATGGCCCGTCAAGCACAATGGAGATAGGATCACTCCAGGTCTGGCCGCCATCTAATGAGTGAAACAAGATCGGGTAATAATATGATGAATCTGTCACGGGCATTACGCCTCCGTTATCTCCGATACAAGCAATCCATACCTTTTGCCCGCTTGGATCAGCTGCAATTCGCGGATGAAGAGGAATTGTTCCGGGTGCGGTAGTCAGAGGCAGTGCGCTGTATGCATATTGAAAATCATGGGTCGTATTGTTCCATGTGCCGACCCCCACGATGAGGTTGTTATTATAAAGGCCGGTAATGCTGTTGTAATCAAGGTCAACCACAAAGGCCTTATTATCCTGGCTGATAAAAAAGCCCTCGGGTGTGTAATGATAAGGAGGAGGATTAAATGCTGTAATATGTTTTGTCGAATCGGATTGATTGTCCCACTTAACCCTGCCGTCGGCATAATTTCCCCAGCTTGAGGAATTGGCCAAAACCGGGGCAAAATAAGTGATATAGGAGTTATTTGGGTTGGAATTAGCCTGGAAGTTGACAATCCCTGCTTGCGGAAAACGGGCTTCATCCTGGTAGGATCCGCCTGAATATCTGTTCGAAGCGTAGATCTGCCAGTTCGTTACCCAGTCGTCGGGAGACTGACCCATATTTTCCGCTTTATCCACGGCAAGGTAGCCGGAAATGTTCGGCGGGCTTGAGGCGGGGCCCATCCTGTGGACCAGGGCAATGGTTTTCAGGCTGTCATCCGCCCATAGGTGGGTCCTTTGCCCGCCGGCATATCCCCAGCCGATCCCGTTTGCGGAAGTCCCCAGGGGTATTACCGTGACCGTATTTGCAGATGCCGGTTTGTTTGGCAAAGGAGCAACAACGGTTGAAACCCGGAAGTTTGTCGAAGGCTCCGAAATAATTGTTTTAGAATCCGGCGCTTTGTACTGAGGAATGTTATTCCCAAACCTGTTTTGACCTGCAAGGCCACTTGTAATGATGACGAAAACCTGGATAATGATGGCTTCCCGGCATCTGAACCTTATTGTCCCCATAGGCACAGGAATAAATGAAAATGAATATCTGTCCTGACAAATATAATGAAAAATAGATAAAATCAAATTTCCTGCCCGTTCATTTGGCCTGAATAGGATGATAAAAAAAACAGGATGAAAATTATGAAACTGGCCTTAAAGCGGGACCTCTGTCCAGCCTTTTTCGGTCAACATCCACTGTGATTTGAAACCGAGGGATCTTAACACCGATTTGGCTTCATCAAACAGAAAGGAAATCTCAGCAGGTTTATGGGCGTCTGAGCTAATGGTTACCGGAATATTACGACTGAGTACCTTTTTCAGAATCTCCGGTCCGGGGAAAAGTGAATCAGAACGTTTTTTATACAGGCCGCGTGTGTTGACTTCGACCACTGAGCCGGATTCGGAAATAAGATCAAGTGTTTCACTTACCAGCCCGGTGTACCAGACGTCGCTTTCCGAAAAATACCTTCCGCGGTTATACATCTTTACTTTATCCAGATGCCCGATAATATCCGGTTTATGTCCGCTGATCATTTCCTGCACCTGCCTGAAATACGCAGTCACGGCCCGTCGGCCATTACCGTTGAACATCTTTTGAATACCATCGTCATAGATGGCAATATCCGGCCCATCAATGAACCACAACCCGTCGTTATCAGGGGCCCTTACAAGGTGTACCGAACCGATAGTATAATCAAGATCAGGAAGTTTGCGGTATTCTGAAAAAGGCTTTGTTATTCCCGGGATGAAATCTATTTCAAGCCCGAGCAGGATCTCGGGGAAAGCGCGGATTCCGGATGTATTATCCGAAGCAGGGGGCTGATCACCGGGTTTTAATCCGATCCCGGCAGCAGGCGGCTGGGGGGAGGAATATTTCTTTTTCAGGATCGATATCGTGTCGCAATAAACCGGGAGATTTTCTTCGGTCAAAGCAAATGTATTGTCAAAAGGAACAGGGGCATGGTCGGAAAATCCAAGGATGGAAATTCCCTGGCGGATGGCCTCCTGTATATAAACCTCCGGCCCGGATGAACCGTCGGAAAAGCGGGTATGGGTGTGGAGGTTAAAGAGCATTTGAATATCGGATATTGAATATTGAATGTTGAAGCAGAAAATAAAACAATCAATTATTGGTCAGAATTTTATAAACTTTATCGGCCCGGCGGAGGAAAATATCTATGGGAATGGAACATGATTCGCCTTTGACAGTCTTTTTAACCTCTTTAAGATCGACCCGGATTTCAGGAACAGAGATTTCTACCACGCCCGTGGTAGGTCCCTGGATATAGATCCTGTCGCCTTTTGAAAGGCTGCCCGATTCCATCCTGATCTCGGCCACTTTCAGCTTCCTGAAATAATTGGTCACCTTGCCCGTGTATTCCTTGTATGTCGTGGCGACCGATCCTGGCTGTCCGGTCCATTCACCCATCTTCTTTCCAAGGTAGTACCCATCCCAGAACCCGCGGTTGTAAACGGTTTTCAAACATTCAATCCATCCGTCGACCTTGGCCTGGCTGTAAGTCCCGTTTGACACGGAATCCACAGCTTCCCTGTAACAGGAGACCACGGTTTTCACATATTCTGGGCTTCGGCCGCGGCCTTCGATCTTCAATACGGAAACCCCTGCCTTGATGATTTTATCAAGGAATCCGATAGTGCACAGGTCCTTCGGCGACATGATGTACTCATTGTCAACCAGCAATTCGATCTCCCCGTCGGAATCCGTGACTTTATATGGCCGCCGGCAGGTCTGGTAACAGGCGCCCCGGTTTGCGGAGGCATTATAATGATCGAGGCTGAGGTAACATTTTCCGGAGATGGCCATGCAAAGTGCTCCATGGGCGAAGACTTCAAGCCGGACAGGTTTTCCGGAAGGCCCTTTGATCTTATGCCCGGAAATGGACCTGGAAATAGCCGACACCTGGCCAAGGCTGAGCTCCCGCGCCAATACCATCACATCCGAAAACCGTGACCAGTATTTTACCGATTCGAAATTCGAAATATTGGCCTGCGTCGACATATGCACTTCCATCCCGGCTGAACGGGCATACTGGATGACCGACTGGTCGGAAGCAATAATGGCGTCAATGCCATTTTTCAGGGCCGAATCCACTATTTTTTTCATCTCCTTCACCTCCGAATCATAAATCACGGTATTCAGGGTGAGATACGTCCGGATGCCTTGTTTACGGCATATCCGGGAGATTTTAACAAGATCGCTAAGGGAAAAATTTATGGAGGAGCGGGCACGCATATTCAGTACTCCGACACCAAAATAGATGCTTTTTGCACCCGCCTGGATTGCAGCATGGAGCGACTCCCATGTACCGACAGGGGCAGTGATCTCAATATTCCGCTGCACGGGCATTTATTCGGCTATTTCTTTCTCGAAGCTCGCCCGGTCCTCTTTTGAGAGGTAAGGACAATCAAGCATGGCCTTGCGAAGCTCCTTTGCAAATTCCTTGCTGAATTTGGGATCAGAGACCTTTTCCTTATACTTGGCCTTGAACTCCTGGTATAAGACAGTCATCTCGACTTCAGCTTCTTTTTCCTTCGAGCGCAATTGAAGCATCTTTGCAGAATCGGCAGGGTCGGCCGACTTCAGGTTATTCATAGTCTCGATGTTCCTACACATCGCGATTGCAATATTTTTGGCATCCGTCTTGAGTTCCTTGTTCCCGCCGCAGGAGGACAACATGATAACCGCTCCCAGGAGGATTATACTTAAAAGAGATTTCATATAGGTTTGTTTTTGCATTTTAAAAGCAATGAGTGTTGAGGGATGAGAGTTTTTAATTATTCTTATTTTTTCCTTATAAAAATTAGCTGATGACTCATGACTCATGGCTTGTGGCTATTTTGATATTCAGTTCCTTCAGTTGCTCCTCCTTGATAGCGGCCGGGGAATCGATCATCACATCCCTTCCGGAATTGTTCTTCGGGAAGGCGATAAAATCTCGGATGGACTCTCCTCCCCCGAAAATGGTGGACCAGCGGTCGAAACCAAAAGCAATTCCCCCGTGGGGTGGAGCCCCGTATTCAAAAGCATTCATCAGGAAGCCGAACTGGTTTATGGCGTCTTCCTCGGTAAATCCAAGGATACGGAACATTTTGTGCTGCAGCTCTTTATTATGTATCCTGATGGATCCTCCACCTATTTCCACTCCATTGATAACCAGGTCATAAGCATTTGCACGGACCTTAACCGGATCGGAATCCAGCAAAGTAATATCCTCCGGTTTGGGAGAAGTAAAGGGATGATGCTTGGCGTAAAACCTCTTGGTTTCTTCATCCCATTCGAGCAATGGGAAGTCGGTTACCCATAAAGGTTTAAACTCACCGGTTTTCATCAGGTTCAGCCTCCGGCCCATTTCAAGCCGTAGTTCCGACAGGGCTTTCAAAGTTTTTTCCTCCGGCCCGGCCAGGATCAGGACCAGGTCGCCGGGCACGGCTTCAAACTGTTTCAGGATAAGTGAAAGTTCCTCGGGAGGATAGAATTTGTCCACGGTAGATTTCACTGAACCATCGGCTGAACAGCGTATATAAAGCATCCCCGAAGCCCCGACCTGCGGCCTTTTAACATATTCCGTGAGTTCATCCAGCTGTTTTCTTGAGTACTCGCCGCAGCCTTCAGCCCTGATCCCGGCAATCAGCTGTGCATCGTCAGCCACCTTAAATCCCCTGCCTTTCATCGACGGGGTGATATCGACAAATTTCATCCCGAAACGGATATCCGGTTTGTCGGAACCGTAATTCTTCATGGCATCGGCATAGGACATGCGCGGGAAGTCGCTCATCTCCAGGTTTAGGACCGATCTGAACAAATGTTTGGCCAGTCCTTCAAAAGTATTAAGAATATCCTCCTGTGTGACGAAGGCCATTTCACAGTCGATCTGGGTGAATTCCGGCTGGCGGTCGGCCCTCAGATCTTCGTCCCTGAAGCAGCGGACGATCTGGAAATACCGGTCAAACCCTGCAACCATCAGAAGTTGTTTGAACGTCTGCGGGGATTGCGGGAGGGCATAGAATTGTCCGGGGTTCATGCGTGAAGGGACCACGAAATCCCTGGCGCCTTCGGGGGTCGACTTGATCAGGTAAGGAGTCTCGATATCGATAAAATCCAGTGAATTCAGGTAGTTCCGGGTCTCTATCGAAAGTTTGTGCCTGAGTTCAAGGTTTTTTTTATTTACGGATCGGCGAAGGTCCAGGTAACGGTATTTCATTCTCAGCTCCTCGCCACCATCAGTATTATCCTCAATTGTAAAAGGAGGGATTCTTGAGGTGTTCAGGACTGTCAGTTCATCCACGAGGATCTCAACGTCGCCTGTGGGCATTTTCGGGTTCTTGTTGCTTCGCTCGGCAACTTTTCCCACGGCCCGTATGACAAATTCCCTTCCAAGGGCACGGGCTTCACCGCAAAGCCGGGGATTTACTTCCATATTGAATACCAACTGGGTGATCCCGTATCGGTCACGGATGTCAATAAACGTAAGTCCGCCCATTTCCCTCGACCTCTGGACCCATCCGCAGAGGGTCACTTTAGTTTCTTTATGATCTATGCGGAGTTCACCGCAGGTATGCGTTCGAAGCATAGGTACCTTGTTTCGTTAAGGGAGGCAAAAGTACGAAAAATCAGGTAATTCAGGGATTCCGCCATCCGGCTAATTTACGATCCCGACCCTGATACCTTCGGAATGGGCTGAAAATTCAGGGGCATACATGCATTGTACCGTCGTGATACCGTTGGAATAATCCCCAGCGGTGTTCGCTACAAGGGAATATTCGAACACATAAGTCCCCTTTGGTATATAATCAAAGAAAAAATCCGCAGAAACGTCTTTTATGGTCTGGTAATATCCCAGGCCATCCTGATACCTGTATCCGGAAAGGGTATTATTTCCTTCACTGGATGAAGCGCCAGTCCTGCTGTCGTCCGGTCCGGCCATTATATAAGGTTCAAATGCAGGGGCCCTTTGGTCACGCATATGAACAAATTCCAGGTCACGGTCCACAGTAAGAATGATCCTGACCTTCAACTTATCGCCGACATGCAGCCTGCCGTTCTGCAGTACATTTTCCAAGACGGGACCCGAGGGGGTCACTTTTTCCAGGAAAAGTTTCTTTTCCAGCCTGAGCGGTGTCTGGGCAGGGCTTATCCTGTCCAGGCTTTCATAGTATTGCCAGTAAACCGCGCCCCAGGCTATGCCATCAGAACTTTTAACAACTTTTATTTTTCCCATATCCGGCCGGATTTCTTTTCCCGACCAGCTTACCTGGAAATAACCGGTCCCGGCTTCGCGGGGTGTGTCGGAAAGCCTTGAGGGATCTATTTTCTCTTTTCCAAGGCTAATTTTTACTTTAGGGTCATCTCCCAGCAGGTCGGTTCCTTTTAAGAGAAGCGCATAGCAGGCATCGGATGTGGCTCGTGAAGATTCCCACGACCGGGTCTGTTTTTGTTTCAGCAGCCATACTTTCATATCTTCCACCGATTTATTGTCATTGGTAATTTCATCATAAGCTTCAATCAGAAGGGTCTGGGTCTCAATGGGGGGCCGGCGGTTATAGGTCCCGGCTTCATCAGCCCAGTACATTCCCATCTCCGGTGAATGCAACGCTCTTTCGGACAGGGATTTTAAAATCAGGATTGATGTTCCGGGTTTAGCAAACCGGAGCAAGGCCATTGCCAGCATGGCCTGAGCAGAACGGTCTTCCTTCATCCAGTAACGGGCCGACTGGTCAAGGTAATACGTCAAAGCCTCGTTGAGTTTTGCATCAACAGGCTGGCTGGAAATAAAATACGAACGAGCATACAGGTATTGGATCTCAATGTCATCAAGGTGGTTTTCGTTCAATTGGCCGGGAGTGCGGTGTTTCAGGTCTTCATAATTTTTCCTGAATGCATCATCCATGAACTGCACCCCTTTTAACAGCATTTGTTTTACCTGCGGATCAGATGCTTCAATATTACATCCGATTTTCGCGAGATGCCCGAGCCCCCCCACAATATTCTGGGTGATAAAACGACTCTCCGGCATGCCTTCCATCCATGCCCATCCCCCGTTAGCCTGCTGAAGTTTCTTTAATTTTTCAATATTCTTTTCGAGGTTCCGGGAAAGGTTGTCCTTGTCAAAATACATCCCCAGCTTCTGACGGTTCTGTGTTTCGTTCTTTGCATCTATGACCCAGGGGGTTTGCTCAAGCAGTGTCGATTTCAGCTGCGCGTCCTTTTCCAGGTTTGAGACCAGCAAATCGGGAGTGATGGTCTTCCAGCTTTCAAAGACCCGTTCGATCTTCGGATTGGAGTTCAATATATAAGAAGAAATGCTGTTCGAATAAAATGCCCCGAACACCGAAAAAGCATCATCAAACTGCCTGTCGTTCAGTGCAGGAAGGGCCTGCACGGCATACCAGGCAGGGTTGGATGCGAATTCCAGGGTAAGCCTGTAATTTCTGAGGCTTCCTTTTACGGAAGATGAAAGCAACTTGTCAAAACTGAAATCAAAGCTGCCTTTATCCCTCACGGGCAAAGGCATACTTTCAGTCACCAGCATGCGGTCGGGAAGCACGGGGATCAGTTTTTCCTCACCATCGGTGAAGGTTCCCGAAGAAGCAGAAATATTATATTGCAATAAGGATAATGATGCGTCGGAAGGGATCCTGACCTTCCATGACACCATTCCACTTTCAGATCGCTTCACCGTCACTTCCTGCATCAATGGCGATGAAACCATGCTGTCGGCGGTTTTCATGCTGATCCCATCGGAGAGTTTGAGCAATACCGAAACTTTCAGGTCTTCGGTTGAGAGGTTGACAACTTTGGCATTCAGGACGATCTCATCACCCTGCCTGAGGAAGCGCGGGGGATTGGGGGCCACCATCAGCTCTTTCTGTGTGACCAGCTCTTTTTCAATAAGGCCGTATTCAAGGTTGCGCGTATAAGCAAATCCAAGCAGCTTCCACCTTGTCAGCGACTCCGGAGCTGTGAACTGAAGCAGCAGGCTTCCTGTACTATCTGTACGAAGGGCGGGATAAAAGAAGGCCGTTTCACGAAAATCACGCCTGAGCTGGAAACCTGGTTTCCCGGCCGTATTTTGTTGTGTTGCTTCCGGAGGGATCACGCCCGACACGATACCGGAATCCCCCTGAGGCGGTTCATTTCCGGAGTTCCCATCCTTCGCCGGCTCCGGGCGCTCCTTTAATGCTTCCATTTCATTTGCCATCATTCCCCTGCCTGATTTCATCAGTGGATAGGGAGAACCGCCGAAATAATTAAAACCGAACCAGTTCAGGCCGGGATAAATATGTTCCGAATAATTCCCCGGAGGTAAGCTGCCCAGGGCTGAACCGGAACTGAATCCGATGTTGTTCCGGATATCCCAGGGATAAACCCCATTAAACCTGCGGTAGATATCGAAGGACCAGGAATTTGATCTGAAGGCATCCAGTGAAGCATCATACATCGTTGTCAGAAATTCTGCATCAGCAGCTTTTTTATCGGCGTTTTGAATGCGGAGCTTCCATTCTTCTTTATTTCCGGGCAGTAATTTGCTGCGGAAAGTTTCCAGCGTAACATTCAGTTTTTTATTCGAATACGGAACTTCTATCAGCTGGCTGTTCTGATAGATCCGGTTGTATTTTGAAAAGACCAGGTTGACTGAAAAATTCCCCCGGAATTTTTCCTGTATGGGAACATCAAGTATCATCTGGAAATTACCTAATCCTATCCATTTCCTCGAGATTAGGCTGTCGCGTGACCAGATCTCATACAAAACGCTTACATTATTATCCCCGGTGCCAATGAGGATGCTTGCTGATTCTCCCGGGTTCCCTCGGGTCCTGAGAGGCGCGAACCAGTTCATCGTGTTTCCCGGAACTTCCCGGGCGGCAGGGTCGAAAACCGTAAAAAACTGTTTCATTGTTACTTTTTCCCCGAAGGGATCATCCGCCGACAACATGATGACATAAACACCCGGATCAGTTAACCGGGGTTTCCCATTGTAGGTGATGTAGCGTTTTATGTTGATCAGCGAGTCGGTCCCGGTTTGTAACACGTTGTTGAAAATTGTTTCCGAAGGGTTCCACTTTGCCGTGTCATCTTCATTTCCATAGCTCATGTTAGGGAATGACGAATGAAAATCTTTTTCGGTGATTAGGCTGGTATCGGGTTTCTCCCAAATCCTGCGGATGAAGATACGCTCGGGGGGGCTGAGTTTATAGATCGTAACGGCAACATCCCGGGCAGTCTTTTTCCCATTCAGGTTTGTCGAATTAATTTTAACCAGGCTGTCGGTCTGCAGGTTCATCTTCCCCCTTATGTCCGAACCAAGCAGCAGGGACCTGTAACCCACCGAAACTGATTCCTGTTCCGAATGGGTCTCCCCGTTTATATCTGTCACATCTACGGTAACCGTGAAATCGAAAACCGGGCTTTTTGACCTGTCGACGGAGGGATCGGCAAGAGCGGGGAAAGAAAATGAAAAAACCCCGTCGGGACCGGTTTCAGTTTTTCCGCTCTTAATCATGGTTTCGGGTGAAGGCGGGAAAGGAATGAACCACCTGTCGGCCCATGGAAAGCGAGCCGTACGGACGACACTGTAATTCACTTCGGCCCCGTCAATGGCATTGCCAGCGTAAGCTGTTGCTTTCCCTTTGACAGTGAATGCCTCGTTCAGTCTGTAATTTCCTTCAGGGGCATTAAAAACCAACTCAAAAGACGGTCTTTTATATTCCTCGACCGAAAATGAAATGTTCCCTGATTCATTCATGATTTTCATCTGGCCTGGTAAAACATCCATGGGAGCTGTAAACGATCCGTTAAAAGACCCGAATTCATTGGTCGTGAAATTCTGTTCGATTATCCTCCGGCCATTCACATCAAGGAAAACCACATGGGTAGTTTCCTGTGGCAGCAACCGGACCTCACTGCCATTTTTCTCCATGACCACACCTTTGAAATATACCGTTTGACCCGGCCGGTAAATTGCCCTGTCGGTGAAGAAATCGGTTCGCCGGGTTCGTTTTTCAGTGACCGGATTAACGGAATACTGGTAAAAATCGTGGGTAACCAGTACATCCTCAGCCCATATGATCCTGAAATACAAATTATTATACCTGGAGCCATTCCCTGATGGCGGAAACTCGGTAAAACCATAATTATCCGTCACAAAATCCCTGATTTTCCTTGACTCCGTGGTACGCGACTGGTAGTTATAATTCTTCATCCAGGCTTCGACGGTGATTCCTTTTGCCGGCAAACCGGTTTCACGGTTAAAGACAAAAAGACTGATGCTCCCGTTTGCATTCCGTTTACTGATATAATTGAAGGAAGTTGAAGTGAAACCCGACCATGTGATCAGTTTTGAGGAACTGCGGAACAGGGAATCGGAACAAGCCAGGATAACGTAAAAGCCTGGCTCTGTCTTTGGTATTATGGTTTCAATACTGTGCATGCGGTAATCGCCGAAATCTGGAAGTGTTTGCACCGCACTTAGCACGGGTTTTTGTGAAGCAAAAAAATCGACCAGTTCTTCTTTCTTCAGTTTATCTTTTTTTGCATCCCAGGCTCCCTCGTCGAGCAGAAAAAGGCGCAGGAAAACAGTTTCCGTGTTGCCGTATGATATCAATGCTAGAGAAGGTTTGCCGGGAACGACTGCAATTTCGTTTCTGATCTGCAGAAAGGGATTTTTAATTGTTTTAGCCAGGATGGCGCAGTTTGTCGCTCCCTCCGATCCGGGAAAACGTTTGATTGCCGATTCACATGTTTGCAGGGCTTTTTTCAGGTCAGCACGGTGGGCGGGGTCTGTGGGATTCTCTTCCCCTGTTGACTGGTAAAATGAAGCTTTGGTGAAGGCGATGTCAGTGGACCATGGGGATCCCGAAAAAGCAGTTTCAAATTTTACCAGGGCATCCAGGTATATGCTGTCACGGCTGATGACAGCAGCTTTTTCCTTCACAAATTTAAATCGCTGTAATTCCACATCGATGAGAGCAGCAGGGCTTTTATCTTTAAGATGGAAAGAAGCCAGGTCTCGGTAGATTCTGATGGCCTGCAGAACAGGCGAAAGAGAATCTTCCGAGGGGAGTGGAAAGCTGACAAATTCCGGCGTCTGTGCAAAGCAGGAAGGATCGTCCATCCGGAAACTGGCCGATTGGGTTGTCGGTGCCTCCGGAGATGTAAAAAAACCCAGGGCGCGGTTTGCAAGGAAATCATAAAGAGTAGGTCGAAGAACAATCGCAATCTCAGGCTGTTTCACCGGAGAGTTTTTTCGGTCGGGTTCCTGCCCCGGGATTTCAAGGATTTCCTTGTATTCATCGATGGGCGTAGTTTTAAGAAGCTGGTCGTTCCGGAGTGATGCCAGGTAGTTATGGTATATCGCCCTTGTGATCGTGTTCAGGTCCCAGGTCTGGAGGCTGTCGGGTATGACACCGGCGAGCTGTGTTCTCCGGCTAAACCGGTACTGGTTATTGGAATAATATTTTGAAAGAACTTCGGCAAGGATCGATTGCAGAATCTGTTTCATTGGTTCCCGGGCCTGCAGGATTTCGGAATCCAGTTCATGAATAGTCCCGGTCATGAACTCTTCCCTGAAAGTGCTGTTCAGTTTGATCTTATAGATGACAGCCCTGATAAACCGTGGGTTGTCACCGGAGCTTTTTGCGGAAGCATGGATCCGGTCAACGATCTCAAGCGCTGATTTTGGCAAGCCGTTTTCGGCAAGTGAATCCACCTGTTTCCATTCTTTCTGCCAGCCTCCCGGAGAATCCTCCTTCTGGACGCTCTTCTGGGCTTGTAAACCTGATGATACGCTGATAAGCCAGGTTATCATCCCGAAACATATTATGCGGGTACTCATGATCTTATTTTTAACCAATAATACTAAAACGGATGGAAACGACAAAGATTATACCATACGCCTTCATTTTCAAGGCAGTATTTCCTGCTTTTGGATATAAAAAAAGATTTTCGGAAAAAAGAGGGCTTCAGTTAACCATTAATTTTTCAAAGAGTTCCCGACCGGAATTGTTCACATTAACAAAATAAATACCAGGCAGGAGGTTGAGGTTGAATGAGGTTTTGGGTTGATTATTGATAGTCAGGCAGTTCATTATTTTACCGGAAACGTTGTAGATCCTCAGCTCCGACATCCCCGTCAGTCCGTTCAGCTCGACGTTCAGACGGCCCCCGTAAAAAGGATTGGGATAAATGAAGATCGCGGGTCCATTTGTATGTGTATTTATTCCGGTCAGCTTGTTTAAGAATGCATTCATGGCGGCGGTAGGTTTCCCGTCGGTACCCCAGCAGCTGAGCTGGTATCCGCTCCAGGATTTTTCCCCTTCGGGTTCCCAGTAAATAACGCCCAGACCTTTTCCTGCAGGAACGGCCTTCACTTTGGCCAGGACGGCAACCAGCATATCATAGGTATTCTGAACTTTGGTATAATCCCCGCCGACCTCAACTACCATGACGTCTTTCCCGTAACGGGAAGCCATATCGTTCAGGTTATTCCCAAGATCATTGATGGTAACGCTATAATCGGTACCAAGCCAGTATGGATAATAAGAAGCCCCGATTATATCGTACCTGACACCGAAAGTGGCGGCATTGTCAAAAAATGTCCTGAACCTTGAATTGTCATTTCCCTGGTCAAGGTGGATAATGACTCTGATAGTGCTGTCGACAGCTTTGGTTGCATCATATCCCTTGTTCAGGAGCTGAGTAAGCTGCTGCCAGTTGTTCGTGCTTCCGTCGGGCCACAGCATTCCCCAGGTGATCTCGTTGCCGACCTGCACCCAGTCGGGTGTTGCGCCGATCGACTTCAGAGTATCCAGCACGTTATATGTATGGTTATACAAGTCAGTAAGCAGCTGGCTGAAAGTATCGTTTGCCCATGCAGCCGGTTTATTCTGTTTCCCCGGGTCGGCCCAGGAGTCGCTGTAATGAAAGTCGATAAGGACCCTCATCCCCATGTTTTTAGCCCGGACCGCCATGGCTGCTGCTTCTTTCTTGCTGCAGTGCCCGTTAATCCTGTCATCCGAAGGGTTGACAAAGACCCTGAGCCTCACCGTGTTGATCCCATGGTCTTTTAATATCTGCATGCAATCCTTCTGCATGCCGGTGCTGTCATAAAATTTATATCCTGTGGCTTCCATCTGTTGCAGCCATCCGATATCAGCGCCTTTGACAAACTGGGCATGGATGATTTCCGGGTTGAGAAAGACCAGGAAGATCAGGGTGGTCAATAGACTACAGCTAAAATGGAGGGAAAATTTTTTCATTTCAAATAAGTTTTTCTGATTCTTAAAACCCGCCGGGAGAATTCTTCAGCCCTTCATATTTTACCAGTTCCATTTTAACAGAACCTATTATAACGGCCGATTTAGCCAGGATCGGGATATGGTTTTTATCGTCCGAGATCCATAAGTCCATAGGGTAGGGCTGGCTGAAAACTGTTCCGGTTACAACCATTGGCTTGAAGTGAAGGCAGCGGAAAGTCCCGAGTTCCGTCGTAACCTCTTCCCTGTCAATGAATTTGATCACGGAGATATACAGGGAATCATCCAGGATAAAATTCAGGGGATAGATATCCCCTGGTTTCATATTTGAGAAATCAAAATTACGGGCATGGAAATATGCCGAGATGATGTCGTGAGTCCCAACCGGCATTTTCTTGTTTGCCCTGGTGCTTGAATAGGTCCCGGTATACTGGTTGAATTTCACATCATCCTTATAAGAATAATCTCCTTCATGGGTATCCCGTTTAAACTTCCAGGGAACAAGGTATTCCTCATCCACCCAGCTTTCAAAGCGGTCGTTGACCTTGAAGAAAAGATTGAAAGCGCCTTTGGATTTCCCCTCCCCGATAATATGATAGGTCTTTCGGCCGGAAGCATCCACAGGTTCGGAGCTCACCTCCAGGCTTCCTGTCCCTGCTGTTACCTTTCCCGTGACATAGGAATCATAATAAACCGTGAATGTCAGTTTTTCGCCATAGGTAAAGCTTTCATTCTTTACGGTTTTTAACTCCTGGGCAGAGGTCTGACCGGTTAAAAAACAGCACAATCCTGTAAACGCCAGATAGAGAAGAGACCGGATACGGACTTGAGCCATAACACTCTTTTTATATTAAACGACTATATTGATGATCTTCTTATGGACCACAATGATTTTTTTGGGGGTCTTGCCTTCAAGCCATTTCGAAGATTCTCCGGCTGCAAGCACTGCCTTTTCAATATCCCCCGATTGCATTTCTGCAGGAAGTTCAAGCTGGAAGCGCATTTTACCATTGAACGAGACCGGGTAACTGTATGTGTTTTCCACCAGGTATGTTTCATCGAATACAGGAAACACAGCCTTGCTTATGCTTTCGGAATGACCGGCCTGGCACCACAGTTCTTCCGACAGGTGGGGCGCATAAGGTGAAAGAAGGACCAGCAGATCTTCAAGGATTGCTCTTTTCCCGCATTTAAGTTCGGTCAACTCATTTACACAGATCATGAATGTACTGACGGCAGTGTTAAAGGAAAGCCGCTCGATATCATCCTGGATTTTTTTAATGGTCCTGTGAAGCACTTTCATTTCCGCTGTCGATGGTGTTTCATCGCTGAGCCTGAAGTTGTTCCCGCTGTCATGGTAAAGCCGCCAGAACTTTCGGATAAAGCGGAACACGCCTTCGATCCCATTGGTATCCCAGGGTTTGGACTGCTCCAGAGGGCCAAGAAACATTTCGTAAAGCCTGAAGGTATCGGCCCCGTATTTCCCGATCAGGTCATCGGGATTAATCACGTTATAAAGGGATTTCGACATCTTCTCGACAGCAAATCCGCAGATATATTTCCCATCTTCCAGTATGAAATCCGCATCAGCAAAGTCGGGCCTCCACTTCCTGAACGCATCCATGTCAAGGATGTCATTATCGACAAGGCTTATATCGGCATGAATAAGGATGTATTCATACTGGTCTTTCAGACCTGCGGATATGAAAGTATTTGAGCCTTTCAGGCGGTAGACAAAATTTGAACGGCCCTGGATCTTACCCTGGTTGACAAGTTTCCTGAAGGGTTCCTCGCAGACCGACATCCCTATATCAAAGAGGAATTTATTCCAGAATCTTGAGTAGATCAGGTGGCCGGTCGCGTGTTCGTCACCGCCGATATACAGGTCCACATTCTGCCAGTAATTTACAGCTTCCCTTGAAAAGTATTCGTCACAGTTATGCGGGTCCATATAGCGGAGGTAGTACCCGCAGGAGCCTGCAAAGCCAGGCATCGTATTGGTTTCCAGTGGAAATCCCTCCCGCGTTTTCCAGTTTTTCGCCCTGGCGAGGGGAGGTTCCCCGGTTTCGGTAGGCAGGTAGGCATCGACCGGCGGGAGTTCCAGTGGCAGATCCTTATCTTCAAGAACATAGGGTATGCCCTCCCTGAAATAAACAGGAAACGGTTCTCCCCAGTAACGCTGTCTGCTGAAAATGGCATCGCGGAGGCGGAAATTAACCATCCCGCTGCCTATGCCCAGTTCATTTACCCGGCTGATGACGGCCCTGATGGCTTCTTTGACCTGCATCCCATTGATGAACTCCGAGTTGACCAGGTTCCCGTCTTTGGCGTCGTAAGAGCTTTCGGAAATATCCCCTCCCGAAACCACTTCAATAATGGGCAGGCCGAAATGCTTTGCAAAATCATAGTCCCGGCTGTCGTGGGCAGGCACCGCCATGATGGCGCCTGTGCCGTAACCTGCAAGTACATAGTCGGCAACCCATATAGGAACCGGCCTCCCGTTAAGAGGGTTAAGGCAGTAAGCACCAGTGAATACCCCGCTGATCTTCTTTACATCGGCCATTCTCTCGCGTTCGCTACGGTTGATGGCTTCCTGTATGTAAGCCTTTACAGATTCAATATGGGTGTAAGGGGTTATTTTTTCAATAAGCTCATGTTCAGGTGAAAGCACCATGAAGGTTGATCCGAAAATGGTGTCGGGCCTGGTAGTAAAGATATTCAGCTTAAGATCCGAATCTTTTATGGGGAAAAGGATCTCGGCTCCTTCGCTTCGTCCTATCCAGTATTTCTGTTGTTCTTTCAATGATTCCGGCCAGTCGATGGCGGAAAGGCCGTCGAGCAGTCTCTGGGCATAAGCGGTAATGCGGAGAAACCATTGCCGCATCATCCTGCGTTCAACAGGGTGATTCCCCCGGATGGAATACCCGTTCGCAACCTCATCATTGGCCAGTACGGTACCCAGTTCGGGACACCAGTTCACCATGGCTTCAGAGAGATATGCAAGCCGGTAGTTCATCAGGACTTCCTGCTGCTGCTTTTCGGAGTATGATTCCCATTCGGCCGCGCTGAATGTCCCTTTAAAGCCCGGGCCGAAGGTTTTATCCTTCCTGCCAAGGTCATTGAACCAATTCGGCGTCATGGCGGCCCGTACATCCGCATTCCCTGAAGTAATAAATATACTGATGAGATCGGCCACCGGCCTTGCCTTTTCACATTTCAGATCATACCAATGGTTGTAAAGCCTGATGAAAGTCCACTGGGTCCATTTATAATAATCCGGATCGCAGGTTTTTACTTCCCGGTCCCAGTCAAAGCAAAACCCTAATTTATCCATCTGTTCCCGGTACCTGGCAATATTTTTTGCGGTAGTAACGGCAGGATGGGTGCCGGTTTGAATGGCATATTGCTCGGCAGGGAGACCGTATGCATCGTAACCCATCGGGTGCAACACGTTAAACCCTTTCAGCCTTTTGTACCTCGAATATATATCGGAGGCAATATATCCCAGAGGATGCCCTACATGCAACCCGGCACCCGAAGGGTAAGGAAACATATCCAGGACATAAAACTTGCGTCTTGCAGGGTCTATTTCAGTATGAAATGTCTTATTCTCCAGCCAGTATTTCTGCCACTTCTTCTCGATCTCCAGAAAGTTATATTCCATAATTACACTATTTCGATATTTTGCTGCTTCGCTGCTTAAATATAGTCAGCAAAGGTAGGAAATGTGTAAGTAAGCCGGAAATATCTATTTTTGAAGATGATCCCGTCAGGTAAACGAAGGGGTCGGAAGGGGAATAAATCATGAATGAACCGGGACGAGAGCCGAAAAAGGGGAAATTCAGGAAATTCCTTGTCCGATCCGTTTCAACAGGTGCAGCTCTTATCATACTGGCAATCTTTTCCTTGTATATTTTGTTCAATTTTTTCAGTACGCGTCTACTCCGTGAAATGATAAGGGAAAAGATCCATTCGTCCAGCGGAGGCCTTTATACCGCTGATTTCACTGACCTTAAAATCAATATATTGTCCAGGAATGTTTCTGTCTTCGGATTCAGTCTTACCCCCGACACCATGTTGTATCTTCAGATGAAAAAGGAAGGGAGGGCGAAATCAACACTTTACAGGATAACATTCAGCGAATTAAGACTCCATCATCTGAATTTCAGGGAGATATGGTTGACACGGAATTTCCACCTGAGGGAAATTATCATTATAAAACCTGAGATAAGGCTGGTCGGTTTTCCAGATACCCTGAACCTGAAAAAAGGAAGATTCACCAACATTTACGAGGATGCCTACCCGCTTGCCTCGAAGATATTCACAGAGGTAAAAGTGGATTCAATCATTGTTCAAAGGGGAAAGGTCCTGGCAGCACATGAAGCCGGACACGGACAGTTTTCCATCGGGCAGTACGAGTTCTCGGCCGTGCTCCGGAACTTTGCCATCAACCGTTTCAGTTATTACAACAAGGATCGTGTATTTTATTCCCGTGATATTGATTTCAAGGTCCTTGATGTGAAGTACAGCCTTGCCGACAGCCTTTACTTCCTGAGTGCTGCAGAGATAGGGTTTTCACTGGCCAGGTCAGGATTGTATGGAACAAACGTATCACTTCGCCCGAACTTTCACTCCCGCAGGCTCAGGCATGCCCGGCAGGGTGATTTTTTCCAGGTGGATATCCCGGCTTTTTCAATCGATGGAATAAACCTTTATTCCGCACTGACCGAAAAAGAGGTCTCTCTTTCAAAAGTAAGGCTTAACCATGCCAGGCTGAAAATCTTTCATAATAATTCCGAAGAAGCAACTGCAGCGAAAAAAGACAACCTTTCCAAAAGAACGAAGAGACAGTTCAGCAAAGCCGACCTTTACACTGTCATTTCGGGCAAACTTAAATCGGTGAATCTGGATTCACTGATCATACGGGGAGCCTCGCTCGAATACTTCAGGACCCTGGCCGAAAATAATCCCGAACTCAGGGTTTCCGGCATGGACATTGACATCAGCAGTTTCAGCCTGGATTCACTGGCCCATACAAGAAAAGACAGGATTTTCTATGCGGGTGATTTCGATCTCAGGCTTCATGAAGTCAACCTGGCATTGAGGGATCATGTTCATATACTCAATGCGGGAATCATTCATGTTTCAACAAAGAAAAAACTGGTGGAAATGGAAAACGCAATGTTGTTCCCGAATGAAAAAAAGAATCTCGAAAATCCGGACAACAGGAAAAATACATTCTATATTTTTATTCCCGGTTTGTACTTCAGGAATATCGACCTGCTGAAAGCGTTTCACAGGCAGGAACTGATATTTACCAGGTTGAACATAGAGACGCCTGATGTAAAATACACAAAATATCATACTTCGGAAAACAGGGAGGCACGGTTTCGCAAACCCGGGGACTTTTTCAGGGAATCGAATGAAGACGTTGTTTATAACCTGCTGAAAAAATATGTAAGTTCAGTAAAGGGAGACAGCATAAGCGTGGACCACGGCTTCATCAGCTATTACCAGCATAATGACAGCCTGCAGCAAAAGATAAGCTCTGGTTCCTTCGACCTGTCCATGTATGAATTCCTTATCGACTCGGTGCACGGCATGAACCATCAGGGATATTTCTACAGCCGGGATTTTACTTTTAACATGAAGTCATTTACATATACCTCCCCCGACAGCCTCAGGCATCTGGAGGTGGGAAATATACATATTTCGACAACCGATTCAGTGATCGGGGCCGACAGTATTTCCTTTCTGAGAACCAACACGCCGGCAAGCTCCCTGCAGGGGTTTAAATCAGATGTTTCGGTCAGGTTCAGCGCTGAACATCTGCACCTTCAGGGCCTTAACCATAAAAAACTGTTTCTCGAAAAGATCCTGAAAGCCAAAACCCTCCTGCTCCTCAATCCTCATTTATCCATAAAAGCAGGAAAACCGGTGAAAGTCAGCGGAAGCCAGGATGATGAAAGGATTGCTTCCTCACAGGGTGTGGTAAAATTCCTGGATGTTGAAAAACTCATCATCCTGAAGGGAGATATCTCATTTGACGGGCTTGAACGGACTAAATCAAGCTACTTTAAGCTCAGGGATATTGATTTCACCATAAAAGGCCTGGCAATGAAACTTCCCGACAAGGGAAAGCTGAATGGGAGCATGCAGTTTGATTCGGTCGATCTTTCTGTCAGGCCATTAAGAATGATCGTAATGGACAGCACATATGAAGTCAGTTGCGATAATATCAGTTTGAATTCCTATCCCCTGAATATTCACGCAAGGGGCATCAGGATCCTCCCCCTGGAGCCTTCTTCGGGGCAGAGCAGGGAAAAGATAAGGATCACGGCAACCATCCCGGATATGGAGATCAGCAATTTTTACTTTGACAGGGCATTATTTTCGGGGGAATGGATAATCGGCGGCATCCGGTTTTCAAATCTTCTTGCCGGAATTGAAATGGTTCGAAAAAATAAGCCGGACGGGCGCGGGAACCAGTTTCCGCTTGCCCTGAAATTCAACCCTTCCCTGGGGACATTCAGAATAGACAGTATCTGCCTTGAAAATGCAAATATCGATATCAGGATAAACAAGGGTGAAAAAGTCTCCGCCTACCGCTTAAATGATCTACGTGCTTCATTTTACAGGATAGCTATCGATTCATTACACCAGGAGGGAAAGCCGGGAACCCCGCTATTCAATGCAGGCGACATCAGTCTTTCGGCCAGGGGGATGAACTTCCTTTCCGACGACAGCCTCTATACCTTCGGGTTTAAAAGATTCCGGCTAAGTACCGGCAGAAAAAGCCTTGCTCTCGATTCATTATTCTATTTTCCCAATTATACGGATGCTGAATTCTATAAAAAAACCGGGTTTCAGGACGACCGGTATAAAATATCCGTCCCTAGTCTTGAATTCCAAAACCTGGATTTCGGAATGCTGATCACTGACAAAGCAATCCGGTCCGGGTCGCTTGTCGTATCCGGTCCCAGGATAGAAACTTTAAGGGATAAAAGGGTTGCGGGGCTAAGACCCGGTAAAAGGTATTTACCCCAGTCACAGATAAAGAAGATCCCCATCCATGTGACCATCGATTCGATCTTCCAGAAAAACGGGTTTGCGGAATATGAAGAACAGACAGGCGATACGCCGGGAAGGATTTTCTTTGACCGCATGAATTCGGTAGTTGTTAATTTTTCGAATGAACCCGGAGCATGGAAGCAAAATCCCCTCATCACCATGGAGGGAACATGCCGCTTCATGGGGAAAGGAAAGCTGGGCGGGCAGTATTTTTTCGATATGCTGAATCCACGGGATTCGTTATGGTGGACGGGAACCGTCGATTCGGTGGATCTTAGGGATATAAACCCCATGCTGTCAAGCCTTCTGCCGGCAAAGGTAATTCATGGTTTTGTGGACAATGCCAGGTTTTTTGTATCGGCTAACGACAATACGGCGACCGGCAGCGCCTTGGTAAAATACAGGGATTTTTATTTTGAGTTTGATCCCCTTCAGAAGGGTTTCATGAAGAAATGGAAAAATGAGCTAATCACGGACGTTGCAAATACCCTTGTCCCTGATGATAACCCGGAATACAAACATAAGCTCCGGGCAGGCATTGTCTTTTTCGAAAGGGATACTACCAGGGGATTTTTTAATTATGTATGGAAAAGCACGCTGAGCGGGCTGAAATCCACAGCCGGGTTTAATTCCCGGGATCAGTTGCAAATAAAATTGAAACGCCCGGGAAAGGCCAAATAAATTTTCTGTAAATTCGCCAGTCATACGACCCCGGCCTCGGGCCGGATGCAAATCCGGATAAATTACCAACCAAGACCATGCTGCCACAGGAAGAAAAATATTTTCAAAGAAGGATCACCACATCTTACGTGACCACATTGATCAGCACAACGCTCGTATTGTTTTTCCTTGGCCTGATCGGCCTGATCTTCCTGCACTCCGAAAAGCTATCCGACTATGTCAAGGAAAACATAGGGTTTTCGATCATGATCAGGGAAGGGGTGCAGGAAACAGGGATCCTTCAGCTTAAGAAACGACTGGATTCGGAACCCTACGTTAAATCAACCGAATATATCCCGAAAGAAAGGGCCGCTGATCAGCTTCAGGAGGAACTGGGCGAAGATTTTATTGGCTTCCTGGGATACAACCCTCTGCTCCATAGTATTGACCTCCGGCTGAAAGCTTCCTATGCGAACAATGACAGCATCGCCCGGATAGAGCAAAAATTGCTGACCAAACCGGAAATCAAGGAGGTTTTTTACCAGAAATCCCTAATCGACCTGATCAATAAAAACCTGAATAAGGTAAGCCTTGTGCTGCTAGGATTTTCGGCGGTCATGCTGTTCATTGCCATTGTGCTTATCAATAATACAATCCGCCTGGCCATTTACTCCAAGCGATTCCTTATAAGGAGCATGCAACTGGTTGGGGCTACGGAAGGATTCATACGGCATCCTTTTATGAGAAAATCCGTCATTAATGGATTTCTGAGTTCCCTGCTGGCCATAGTGATGCTGGCTATTACCTTGTATATCAGCATTGAACAATTGCCGGAACTGCTTGTTTTACAGGATCCGCCCAGACTTGCCATCCTCGTGGCACTGATCATCATAATGGGTATCGGCATTTCATGGATATCGACTTATTTTTCAATCAGGAAGTACCTGCGGATCAAAACAGACCTGCTCTACTCCTGAGTATCAGAAAATTTCATATTTTTGTAGGCCTAATTTATTTTTCATGGATAAGAATAAGAAACCGGGTGCGGTAAAAAAACCGGCAGAAGCAGTAAAGCCTAATACTGCTGTTAAACTTGGTGAATTTGCATTTGGCCGGGAAAATTATCGTCTCATGCTGATTGGCCTGTTCTTTATAGTCTTGGGTTTTTTACTGATGATAGGCGGAGGTTCCGATGACCCGAAGGTCTTCAATTATGACCTCTTCAGCTTCCGTCGCATCACCCTGTCGCCGATCCTGATCCTTTCGGGTTACGTGATCGAGATCTTTGCGATAATGAAAAAGCCGAAGGATTAATGACGATACTTCAGGCCATCATTATGGCGATTGTTGAAGGGATAACTGAATTCCTTCCTATTTCCAGCACCGGCCATATGGTCCTGGCCGGTGCAATTCTTGGAATAGAAAAAAACGATTTCACGAAGCTGTTCATCGAAACAGTGCAGTTCGGGGCCATTATTTCCGTCCTTGTCCTTTACTGGCGAAAATTCCTGAATTTCAGGAAGCTTGACTTCTATGTGAAGCTGCTGGTTGCCTTCATACCTGCAGCGATCGTGGGAGTCCTCCTCAAATCGAGGATAGAAGAAATCCTTGGCAATCCCATGTTCATTTCGGTGGTCATGTTCCTCGGGGGGATCATCCTGCTGTTTGTCGATAACTGGTTCAAAAACCCGGTCATCCATGAGGAGGGAAAGATCACTTATAAAAATTCATTCATCATCGGATTATTCCAGTTGCTTGCTATCATATTCCCGGGCTTCAGCAGGAGTGCGGCGACAATAATCGGTGGGATGCAGCAGAAACTTACACGGACGGCTGCTGCGGAATTTTCCTTTTTCCTTGCGGTGCCCACCCTGGCAGGGGCTTTTGCAAAAAGCCTATGGGATGCCTACAGGCACAACCCCGGAATACTGACACACCATAATGTGCATATGATCATCCTGGGCAACCTCATTGCATTTGTCATTGCCATCCTGGCCATCAAAGGTTTTATAACTTTCCTCATCAAACATGGCTTCAGGCTTTTTGGCTGGTATCGTATCATAGCAGGATTAATCATACTGGTTTTTCTGCTCACCGGTCATAGCCTCAGCCTGTAACAATGGAGACTCACCGATTCGAACAAGGTGAAACTATCCTGATCAGCAAACCCTATAAATGGACGTCTTTTGATGTGGTTGCAAAACTTCGCAGCCTGATCCGTGAGCATGCTCATATAAAAAAGATCAAAATCGGCCATGCCGGGACCCTGGATCCTCTCGCCACCGGCCTTCTGATCGTGTGTACGGGTAAATTCACCAGGAGAATAACGGAGTACCAGGGATTGGAAAAAGAATACACCGGTGTATTCAGGCTGGGTGCGACTACTCCCTCGTTTGACCTGGAATCAGGGATTGACAGGGAATATCCCTTTGAACATCTGCAACCGGAACAGATTGAGGATGCTGTCAGGAAGCTCAGCGGGACTTATGAGCAATTGCCCCCCCGTTTCTCTGCCAAAAAGATACAGGGAAGAAGGGCATATAACTATGCCAGGAAGAACGAGGAAGTCGAAATAAAGAAACGGCTGATTACGGTCAGCGGTTTTGAAATAACCCAGGTCAAATTGCCTTATCTTTGTTTCAGGATTTCCTGCAGTAAGGGCACTTATATCAGGGCCATAGCAAGGGACCTGGGTGAAATGCTGAACTGCGGCGCTCATCTTACAGAGCTTTGCCGCATACGTATTGGCCCTTATCATCTGAAGGACGCCTGGGAAATGGAAAATATAAGCCGGCTGCTGTCTGGCGAAAATAATTTGCAAACCCTATGAAAAAGCTTTTCAGTGTTTCAGTGGTTTTTCTTTGTTTCATAACCGGTTTGATCGGTACCTGCCATTTGTCATCCGGCAGCAAGACCAGACGGCTTGAGTATGAAAAACAGATCATGGCGATCACCAAAAACGCGTTGGGGAAGAATAAATTTAACCGTAAACAGCATGCCGAAACTGATATGCCGGATATGGCCGCGCTCCAGGAATTCCTTATGACCATGGACCCGGCAACTGGAACGGTGCCAAGGGAAAGACTGCTGAAAGCCGTCAATGAAACCAGGGCGCTTTCTCAGCTCAAGAACACTACCGATATTCAATGGACAAGTTTTCCTTCACATATGGGAGGGAGGACGAGGATGATCATGTTCGATCCAAATGACAACAGCCAGAAGAAAGTATGGGCAGGGGGAATTACTGGCGGGCTTTGGTATAATCCTGACATCACAGTCACATCTTCCTCATGGATCCCTGTCGGAGATTTCTGGAGCAACCTCTCAATCCATTGCATGGCGTATGATCCGAACAATACCCAGGTTTTTTATATAGGGACCGGGGAAGCCGAAACCGCATTGCAAACCTACCGTGAAAGCTCCGGCCTTGGTACGGGAATTTGGAAGTCGGTCGACGGAGGGCAGGACTGGAGCCAGCTGACGTCCACCCAAACCTTTTGCTACACAACTAAAATTGTTGTCAGGAATGAAGGGGGAAATTCAGTTATTTATGCCGGGGTGGCATCCGGCTTATATCATGGTGAACATCAGAGCCAGCCTTCCGACGGACTGTTCAGGTCGGCCGACGGAGGCAATACTTGGCAGCAGGTCCTTCCAAATATTACCGGGTACAGCCAGCCCTATTCGGTGGAAGATATTGTGCTTGGAGCCGACGGAAGGATTTACATAGGGACAAGGCCCAATCTCGACGGACAGGGTGCCGCGACCATATTGCGTTCCGATTCGGGTACGACGGGGAGCTGGACTATTAACAACAGCTATGAACAGGAAATTCTTGCAGCCCCCGTTTACAATATCCCGGGCAGGGTTGTCCTTGCAGCAGCCCCTTCGGATGCCAGTGTCGTTTATGCTCTCATTGCCGGGGGATGTATCGATCCAACAGACAATTTTCAGAAATTCTTCTGCGTGGATGTGCTGAGATCTTCCGATAAAGGAGTCACATGGATCAAAAAGAACATGCCTCTGAACAACGATACAACAGGTTTTGCTACCATTGCCTGGCATGCCCTTGATATAGCCGTCGACCCGAATAACCCCAACCAGATTTTTGCCGGCGGGCTCGACATGCACAGGTCCACCGACGGAGGCAATACCTGGGCCCAGCTCAGTGACTGGTCACTCATGTACGAGGGGGGAGGGCCTTTATATATTCATGCCGACCAGCATACCATCGTTTTCAAACCCGGCTTCTCTGACGAAGCTCTTTTCGGAAGTGACGGCGGTGTGTTCTACACGGCAACTGGATCTTCGCCATCACCCATTTTTGAGGAGCATGATTATGACTACAACACTCTGCAGTTCTATACCTGCGACCTGAGCCCCAATGCCTCTGTAAATCTCTTCATCGGAGGCCTTCAGGATAACGGCACAATTTATTATTCGGGAACTCCACTGACTATGTTCGACATGATTGTCGGTGGCGACGGCGCTTTCTGTTTCTGGGATAAAAACGAACCCCAGTATTTCGCCGGATCATACTATTACAACAGATATACCTTTTTTCAGAACGGAAATGCAATCGGGTACAACAGTTCCTCCTCAGGGATTTTCCTGAATCCCGCCGACCTGGATTATAACCTGAACCTGGTCTACGCCAATGCCACGGATTTCACCGGCACGGTCCTGCCGAATTATATCCTGAGGCTGTCAAACATTTACAGCACCCCCCTGGAAAATTATGTAGACCTGAACACGGGGCTGAATGTTTATTTCTCGGCGGTAACCTATTCGCCCTATTCGCCCCCCAACTCATCAACACTATTCCTCGGGACTGTCTCAGGCCGGCTGTTCAGGGTCGTCAACGCGAATTCAAATGTACCCCAAACTACGGAGATCACTGGTTCCGGGTTTCCGGCAGGCAACATTTCCTGTATCGCATTGGGAGGGTCGGAAGATACCCTGATGGCCATCTTTTCAAATTATGGTGTGCCGTCGGTGTGGCAGTCGTATGACGGGGGACAAACCTGGCAGGATAAAGAAGGCAACCTGCCCGATATGCCCGTGCGCTGGGGCATCTTTTATCCCGGGGTTGCCGCGCACGCGATGATCGCCACCGAAACCGGCGTCTGGATAACACAAAACATGAACCGGCAGGATGTGACCTGGACACCCGTGAATACAGGAATGGCCAATGTAAGGACCGATATGCTCAAAATAAGGACTGCTGATAATACCGTTCTGGCAGCTACACACGGAAGGGGATTGTTCACAACGACCTGGGATATCAACGTGGGGGTCAGTGAAAAGAAGGAACAAGAAATAACGGTCTATCCTGACCCATCCGACGGGATATTTACAGTAAGCCTGAATGGAATATTGACCGGGGTACTGAATTTTTCTGTTATTGACAGCAAAGGGCAGGTAATTGACAAACGGCAGCTGGCCGCTGCCTCCGGGGCCGTTAATGAAGTTTTTGACCTGGTCGGTCGGCCTGCAGGCTTATATTTTCTGCAAATCTCCAGCGGTGCCAGACTCCTCGGCATGAAAAAAATAATCATTCAGTGAAATGAAACCGGTTTCCTGGCCATTATATTCGGAAAAGTACTTCATGAATGAAGCTCTTAAGGAAGCCTGGAAAGCTCTCGAAAAGGATGAGATCCCGGTTGGCGCCATCGTGGTTTGTGAAAACCGTATCATTGCAAGGGCCCATAACCTCACCGAAACACTCAATGACGTAACGGCCCATGCCGAAATGCAGGCATTCACTGCGGCAGCAGATCACCTCGGCGGAAAATACCTGGCCGGGTGTACAATGTATGTGACCCTGGAACCTTGCGTGATGTGCGCAGGAGCTGCTTTCTGGACCCGGATTGGAAAACTTGTTTACGGCACGGGAGATGAAAAACGGGGATATTCACTGATCAGGCAACCCCTTCTTCATCCGAAGACTGAGATATCAAAGGGAATACTGGAACCGGAATGCAGGCAAATACTGACGTCATTCTTTGAAAAGAAAAGAAATTTATCCTGATTAATATGGAACTGAAGGTTAATCTTGACCAATTGCTGAACCTCTGGCCGGGGATTTTCCAAAAGAAGGAAATGAAGAACATCATCCTGGAGCTTGCCGATGTTGCAGGCTTTTTATGGGACAGAAGATGGGCGGAGCGGAATGCAGGCAATATCTCGGTGAATATCACTTCCCTTTTCCCCGACAAGGATTTGGACAAGTTCTCAACCTATCCTTTTCTGCCACTCCCCAGGACATATCCTGAACTCTCCCGGCAGCTCTTACTGATAACCTCGACAGGTTCCAGGATGCGTGATGCAGCCAGGAACCCGCTCGAGGAATTATGCCTTGTCTATATCAGCGATTCTTCATCCGCATATCATATCATAGTTCCCGACCAGGCGATGAAACAATTGATGCCGACTTCTGAATTACCCACCCACCTTGCGGTCCATGAGATGCTGGTAAGGACAGGTTCTCAGGAAAAAGCTGTCATCCATTCGCATGTCACGGAACTTATCGCCCTTACGCACGATCCTCGTTTTCATAGCACTGAATCGCTGACCCGGATTCTGTGGAAAATGCATTCTGAGACTGCAATGCTTCAACCCAGGGGTTTCGGTTTTGTTCCATTCGGCATTCCGGGGACTGAGAAAATCGCAATTGCCACCGCCCGTAGTTTCGAGAAACATCCTGTAGTCGTGTGGGAAAAGCATGGAGCGCTTGCCATTGGAAAAACGATCGCGGAAGCATTTGATGAACTCGACCTGGCGGCAAAAGCTGCAGGAATCTACCTTTCCTGCACACGGGCCGGGTTTGAGCCCCAGGGTTTTACCGACGGGCAGATCGAAGAAATAAAAAACCATTTCAGTGCCTGAGCTGTAATTCATGTTCAATCTTTTTTGCCAGGTTCACTTTTCCTCCCTTTTTTACTGCCTGCAACATATTTTTTCATTCCATAACCCAGACCGAGGGAAAGCAATATTCCCAATCCCCCGTCGATGGGCGCGCCGGCTGGCCCGTGATTGCCTCCTTCCCCATGTCCGGAGGGAGGTGGAGGGGGAGTTATTTCATCACTGGTCGCCCTTATGCCTGTGCCCAGCAACAGACAGGCGCACAGGATACAAATCCGAAATACAGTTTTCATTTCAGAATGAGTTTATCTGTTTAATAAAATTTTTACCGTCACAGATGTAGCTCCGGTTGTTAATCTCACAAAATAATAGCCGGAAGCCAGGTCCGGGTTTATCTTTCTGATTCCAGCCGGAATAATCCCTGAATATACCAGACTTCCGATCAGATCGTAGATCTCAAGTTTTTCGACTGTAGTTGAATTATCAGCGTTATTGATCACAATGGTATTTCCTGCCGAAAAAACATATGGCCTGAGGGGAGATTTGGAATCACCCGAACCTGTAGTATTCCGGTAATGCAGGAAGAAACGGTCATTTTCCTCGGGGAAGGAGCTGATAAACTGATAGCTTCCTTCCTCCAGCAGATTTATATTAAGGTTATTGAGGCGATCCTCCAGGTAAATCTCACTTCCATGAAAAGCCTCCATTCCCGTAAATCCAAATTTTAGGGTATCGGAAATTCCCTTTTGAATTCCCAGGGGCAAAACCCATTCACGGGATGTCGTATCGGACTGGATGATAGAGAAATAATTATCGTTCCGGAGAAAATATAGCTGAGCGGCATCCCGGTATCCGAAAAATTTCTCCAGGTTGAACAGCGAATCAGGGATACTTTGTGATTGCATGGGAATGTACAGTATGGCTTTATCGCACCAGGTACTGCCCGACAACGTTATCTCGAGCGTGTTCTCCAGCCCAGATTTATACCCTCCCTGGGAATTATGAACCCTTGAAGATGCCGGGATTACCAGGGAAGGTGAGTTTCCCGTAGCTTTTATAAAGAAACCCTGCATTGACGGGATCACTCCGTCGGGAAGGGTCCCGGTAAGTCCGTTCCAGACCAGATAATTTCCCGCATCGGGACTCCAGACCCAGAGGGCATTCTGCACATTTGACTTGGTCCAGTTCTGGATATCCCCGTTAAGGGCTGAAGTGAACGGATTCCCGACCAGGTTGTAACCGGCATAAGCTCCCGCTGCAGATGTGTAAGTGACCGGTACATTGAGGTCGGAATTCCAGATACTTCCGTTAAAATTTTTAATCACATCAGTATTGTATGCAAGCAGGTAACCCCGGCCGGGATTAAATGTGCGGTCGTCGCCTGGCTGGAATGATGTATTCCATAACCCGGAAGAGGTTTTCGAGTTCATCCACACACCGGAAATTTCATCCCAGCGGTAAAAATCAGTCGTGCTGTCAGGAGGGTCGTTTACAAACTCCGGTTGAATATTTTGTGAAACCACCGGGGAGGATACCAGGTGATAATTAGGGTCGTCGGGTGTGTTATATTTTGGTATGAACTTCTCTACCAGGACTGTTCCCGGTCCGATGAACGATCCGTTGCCGATCAGGGACCCTGGAGCTGAAGAGCCCTGACCAGCCTTCAGTACAAGACATTCTGCTGAATTCAGTTGGATATTCCCTTCGACAGTTAGTCGGCCGGAACGGGGGATCACAAATCTCGAACCGCTTTGAACGGTCAGATCAGAATTGACTTTTATTTCATTCGTACCGGATGACTTCTCCCCGGTTCCGCTGATCAGCAACTGACCATAGTCTGCAGGATTCCCGACAGTTTGGGCAACATCACCAGAATATTCAATTGTCGAAGAAGAGCTGAAAATATAGGCGTTGTTCACGGTACCAATGGTTCCCCAGTCCCCTGATGAAAAATTCAGTAATCCTCCGTCGTTGATCGTTGTTGTGTGTCCGGCCGAACCGCTGTTGGTGCACACCACCGATGCCGTATTAACAATACCTCCGTTATTGATGGTGAAAGAGACCGAATAAGTGCCTGAATTGTTATCCGTTGTAAGGTACAGTATCCCTGTGACAACAAGCGTGCCGTTCACCGTGATGGAGCCGCCGAAACTGGACCCATTCGACCCGTTCGACCCGTCAATGCAAACATTTGCGGGACTTCCCGAATTCCCTGCGCAATCGAGGGTTGCCCCGGCATCTATGATAATATGGAAATTGGAAGCTGTTTTATTGTTGAAGATCGCAGTCCCGGCATAGCGCAAAGTGATGTTCATCGCAATGTGAAGCGTAGTTACTGAATTAACTCCGGTATTTTTCCGGATCCTTGAGGCGTCAAAAACCCCGCTGCCGCTGATCATGCAGTCAACCGCTTCAATATTAAAGGAGATCGCATCCAGGGTGCTGCCGTTCCCTATCGTACCATCGCAGGTGATATTCCCGTAAACATCCATATACCGGGGCGCACCGCCGGCGTTGGCATACAAAAGGCCCCCGTTCTCAATGGTAAGGTTTGTGCAGGCTTTTGTACCTGAACTCGGGATCGTAACGCTATGCCCGCTTTTTATTGTGACATTGTCCCCTTGTGCAGGCACTACTCCACCCGTCCAGGTATAGGAACTTGTCCATGGTCCTGACTGGGCTGAAATAATGTCGGCTGCAAATGTAAACACAGGAAAGGAAAGGATCAGGCACAAGGCAAGCAAACTTGGTGTTATCCTGATCTTGTTTGTTAAAGCCCGGAGTGATGACCACCCGGCGATACACCCCGGCAGAATTTTCTTTTTCATAAGCTTTTTTCAGCTTAATCCGGGAGAATGTAAAAAGTGATAGGCGGGATGAAAGAAAACTCAGGGAGATAAGGACAAAGAGTCCTTATTTTTTATGATGCGGCTTATGATAATAAATCTTTCCTTTCGAATGTTTCACTGTCCTGGGAGGGGCGGGGGAAGCTCTTTTCCCATTGATGTATTTGGCAATGAAGGCATCACCGACCTGCTTTGACATCCGGAGATTATTCATAAGCTTGCGGGCATCGTTCAGGTTGCTGAAGGAACCAATAGTATAGCGGTACCATCCTCCCGAAAACTCCTTCATTACAGGCTGTTTAAGTTTGAACATCCCGGCGACCCTGGCAGAACTGTATGTATTCTGCTGGTAAGCAAAGACCTGTACACGATAAGTTACTCCTTTTCCTATAACTTCAGATAAGGAAGTGTCGTCGGCAAGTTCTTCTTTCTGAATGGGTTCATGAGTTATAACAGGTAGTTCTGAAGGGATAGTATCGGTAGCAGTAACCTGAACGCCCGGGTTCGTGGTATCATTGACGGGAGACTTTGCAGCACCATTATTTCCCGCGGTTTTGGCGGCTTCCTCTTTTTTCTTTTCGGCTTCAATGGCATCAGCAAGGACAGGTTTTGGCGGAGGCGGGCCGATTTGTTTCTGGAATGAGGCAGGATCCAGTTTGGTCGTAGTCCGTTTATTGAAGTTATAGGTCAGGTTAAATGCCAGCAGACTGTATGCATCATAGGGAAATCCCCCGATAGTGGCATCCAGTTTGTCGGAATTGATTCCCCTTAATGTCCATTCCACCCCGAGGTTTACCTTGTCTTTAATACTGAAATATGCACCCAGCCCGGCAGGAATGACCAATGCATTATTCCAGGTTCCGGAAGAACCGTTTCCCTGGACGAGGTCATGAGTCGTAATGTCTTTTAGCTTTGAGTTCCATGTCGATAGTCCGGCACCAATGGTCCCATAAACGAAGAAGAAACGTTTCGGGTTGTATTTCAGGAAGAGATTGCTGAAATTTATCGTCGTATTAAGATTGTACTCGAGGATATTCCCTTCAAAATACTCGTTGCAGGGAGCCCCGTTTTTATAATACCTCTTTTCCCCTGCAATTTCCCCGTAAAAAACCTGGGCACGGAGCATAAAAACATGACTGAGCTGGCGATTGATTGAAAATGTTCCTGCATAGCGGATCTCATTGACAGGACTGGTTGCAGGGAAAAATTTGAATTCCTTGATATCCCCGTAGAAAATATTGGGGCCTCCGCTGACGCTGAGAGACCAGTTGCTAAAAAACCCATTCCCAAGCACTCCGTTGGTTTGCGGAAATGCCAGGTCGCAGGTTATGCACAGGAATACAAAAAATATAAACCCGAATGATTTATTCATGCGGAATCCGGGAAATTAGATCCGGGTAAAGATACATTCAATACTTTGCGGAAAACAACAGAGTAAAAGAAGGTTATCAACAAACAGTTGTTATTTCCTCAGTTCGAGAGCACGGGTGAAATCCCGCACCGAATTTGAATAATCCCCCATTGCTTTAAGGGAGAACCCTCGATAGTAATAAGCATCGGCAAACCCTGGAAGGATCTGTACTGCTGCAGTGAAATCATCGGTCGCATGCTCATATTCAAGTAACTTAAGGTAAACCAGTCCACGGTTGCAAAAGGCGTCAACACCCTGCCGGTTTTTCCTGATTGCTGTTGACAGGTCAACAAGGGCTTTAGTGTATTTTTCCATATATGCGTACAGACAGCCGCGGTTATTGTACCCCCTGTAGGTACGGTGCCCTGAAAGCAGCAGGTTATAGGATTTCATGGACTGCGTATTGTCACCGGCAAGACGGTACAGATACCCCAGGTCCAAAAGTATAATGGAGTCCCCTGCAGGTTTGAGATCACGTACCTTGATCAGCATGTCGATGGCTTTTTTATACCGACCGAGATTGAAACTGTAAGCCCCGTAATTGTAGAAGGCTTCCTGGAATTTCTCTTCCCGGGTGCAGAAACTGAATAATGCATCAATTAGTGTGGAATCCAAAGGTTTCTGAAGGATCTGGTAGGTCCCCAGGATATAGGAGATAAACACTTTTTCCTTTGAATATTCTGTATTGGACCAGTAATCCTGTTTCATCAGCTGAGTGACGGGCACATTCAGCGTGGCGCTGCAGATGCTCAGAATACTGTCGCTCCAGTTAAGCTGCATGTAACAAAGGGCAATAAAAAAATTGCAGGCCGATTTATTAATGGCCGTATCGAGCCTTGCGGTTTTAAAATCCCCTATGGATTCAAGATAAACGCTTTGTTTGTAAAGGGATATCCCGCGATAAAAATGAATTGCGCTTTTAGTGTTGCTTTTAGGGAACAGGTCGTCCTTGTATTGATCGGCAAGCGATGAAAAATCAGTTTTATAATTCAGGTCGTAAAGTTCCTTCAAAGGAGGAATCTGTTCTTTTTCCTGTTTCTTACCCGGATCAGCGGAGGCTTTTTTCTGGGCATGGGATAACAGCGGCATGATGAAGCAAATCATGAAGCCCGCATATAAAAACAGTTTTTTCATACAGGACAAATATATAGTCTTTGGATTTTGATAAGACTTCTGGTTTCACCAAGATATCATCTGATTATTAACAATGCCCTCAGGGACTTAAGACCAGATGTTTCTTTTTGTGACGGGGTAAAAAGAGAGGGGTCCATTCAGCTTCGATATAGGCGGTTGAGACCGGGGATCCGGGGTTGAAATTCCAGCCATTGTAATTTACCATGCCTGCTCCGGGAAACAGGAGCTGGTAATCCAGGCTTAGTGCCACCGATGGGACTGGGGAATAGGAGAAAAGCACCTCAACCTGGTGGAGTAATGAAGGGGGCACCTTAACAGGCATGATCCTGTTGCTGTCGGGCACATATTCGCGGAGATAAGGATGTGGCAAGGTGTACCAATGGTACGAAGCTTCAATGGAAAAATTATCCAGAATGTCGAAAGTCACCGTAAAGTACAAATTGTTAAGGCCCGGATGAAGATTGGTCCGGTATTCCAGGTTGAATACACCCGAATTTCCGAAAGAGCGGGTCATATTGCCGTAAAGCATGCTGAAACCATGGACCACCTTTTTCCATTCGGCAGAATCGGTAAAATCATCCCCGCTGAGATGCTCGAAAGCAGGCATGAGGGTTAGCCAGTCGGTTGGCTGGTATGCTACATAAGCGGCGTAGTAACCGGCGCTCAGCTTCCGGCCGTCATTGATATGCCCGAACTGGTAATATCCCGAAAGATTGATGTCCCAGTCGCCCGCCGTAACCCAGGTGCTCCCTCCGAGAGTATTCCGCCCATAAAGAACATACCGGTTCAAGCCGTTGTCATCTGCGTTGAAGATATCCATAAACGTCAGTTTCAGAAAATCGTCAAAAAGCCTTCCATGCGCATACAGGTATGACAGGTAGCGGTAATTGTTGACTGTCGGATCGGTGCTGAACAGAATAGGTGTCGCATGGAACCGGTTTGCCGCAAACCCGATGTCGATCATGCCGGAAGTATCCGGGATAAGGTAATGGCCGATGACGGCGTTATGGCTTGTCACGAGCCCGCCCCAGTCGCGGGCTTCGAAAAACCGCTCATCATCGTATTGGATCTCAATCCTCCCGGCCTGGACCGAAAGGTATTTTGAAAAGAAGTACCTTGCCCAAGCCTGGTAAAACGTAAGATTCAATGTCCCCGGCACTTTCGTGGAAAACAATGTAGTTCCCTGGGTATATGAAGCGAACAGGGAAACAAGAGCACTCCAGCGTTTACGGTTATAAGCCAGGTCAAGTTCACCGGTCACCAGCCCGCTGACCAGTTTGTTGTTCAGGGAATCGGAGACCGTTCTGCGCAGGTTCATATAATCCATCCTGCCATCGAAATCCCCTGTCAAAACCCATTGTGCCCCTGCAAGATAAGGGCAAACCAGCAGCCAAAGAACCAAGACGGCCTGAATAATGCGTTTTCCTGAATTTCGTTTAGTGGGCAGCTGATTCTTCATCTGTCGGGAATCAGGCAAAAATAAGCTATTTACATAATGTATTAATTAATATTACGTTATAATATCTGCCAATTAGTTGTCTTTTTGTACTTTTGCCATTATTCCCAAAATTCATTTTAAATATAAGGTATTTTATGAACCAGTACCGAAAAATTAATACGATTACCGGCTGGGTGGTATTTGCCATTGCAGCCATTGTTTATATCAAAACAGTGGAACCCACGGTCAGCTGGTGGGATCCGGGCGAGCATATAGCAACTTCCTATAAACTTCAGATCGGGCACCCCCCGGGGGCTCCGACTTTCCAGCTTGCCGCACGCGTGCTTTCCCTTTTTGCATTCGGCGATACAGCAAAGGTCGCGGTTATGATAAATATGATTTCGGTGCTGAGCAGTGCGTTTGTCATCCTTTTTCTCTTCTGGATCATCACAATGCTTGCGAAAAAGCTTGTCGTTCCCAAAGGAGAGGAAATGACCGCGGAACGAATGTGGACGATAATGGCTGCCGGCTTTATAGGGTCCATGACCTTTACTTTCACCGACTCCTTCTGGTTTTCAGCCGTGGAAGCCAATGTTTTTGCCATGTCGTATTTCTGCACGGCTGTTGTAGTATGGTCAATTTTCAAATGGGAGGAAGTGGCGGATGAAAAACATCATTACCGCTGGCTGATATTCATAGCCTTCATGATCGGGCTTTCCATCGGTGTCCATCTCCTTAACCTGTTGACCATCCCCGCGCTTGCGATGGTTTATTACTTCAGAAAGTTCGAACCGACAAAATGGGGAATTGTCTTTACCATGGCTGCTTCATTCGTGACCGTAGCGCTATTGATGTATTTTGTCATCCCCTGGATTCCCAAATTGGCCAGTATTTTCGAACTTACCTTCGTCAACAGCTTCGGATTGCCTTTCAGTTCCGGGACCATCTTTTACTTTATCCTATTTGTCGGGCTCATCATCTGGGGACTGTGGTACACCAGGAAAAAAGGAAAAACTGTCCTCAATACAGCCTTGCTTGCCCTGTCATTTCTCCTGATCGGGTATTCCTCATTCGTATCCCTGGTCATACGGTCCATTGCCGACACGCCTATAAATGAAAACAAGCCAAAGGACGCCCTGACGCTTGTATCCTTTCTTAACCGTGAACAATATGGCACTTGGCCATTCCTTTATGGCCAATACTATACCGCTCCGGTCATAGATTATAAGGATGGAAGCCCCATATACAAAAAGAATACGGCGACCGGCAAGTATGATGTAATCGATGACCGTAAGGGGACAATCCCGGTCTATGATCCAAGATTTTGTACCATATTCCCGCGTATGTACTGCTCCAACCAGGAAAGACCGGGAAGTTCCGATTATTTCAAGAGCTGGGGAGGTCCGGGCATCCCAATGGAAGTGACCGGACAGGACGGGAAAACACAGACCATTAACAGGCCCACTTTCGGGGAAAACCTTAAATTCATGTTTTCCTACCAGTTCAACTGGATGTATTTCCGTTACTTCCTGTGGAATTTTTCTGGCAGGCAGGACGATGTGCAGGGATTCGGCAATATCAAGAACGGCAACTGGATCACCGGGATCCCGTTTATTGATAAATACCATGTTGGGAATTCCCTCACCAGCCTGCCCGACAGCATAAAAGCAAGAGCTTCTCATAAATACTTCCTGCTTCCACTCATACTTGGCCTTATCGGGTTCTTCTTCCAGATGAAAAAGGATTACAGGAACAACATCATCGTGATACTGTTTTTTGTCATGACCGGGATTGCCATTACTTTTTATCTTAACCAGAAACCTTTCGAGCCGAGGGAGAGGGATTATTCATATGCAGGATCATTTATGGCGTTTTCGATCTGGATCGGCCTGGGGTTTATCTCGCTTGTTGAATTCCTTAAAAGGAAAACCAAATTGAAAGGATTGCTGCCAGTCATACTGACGACGGTCCTGGTCACTTTGCTTGTTCCGGTGATCATTGCACAGCAGAACTGGAAAGACCATGACCGGACCGGTAAATATGCCGCCAGGGATTTTGCTGCCAATTATCTGAACACCTGTGATAAAAATGCCATGCTGGTAACAAACGGCGATAATGACACATTCCCCCTCTGGTACAACCAGGAAGTTGAAGGTGTGCGGCCGGATGTCAGGATAATCAATAGGGAGCTGGCCTCAGGCGCCTGGTATATCGAGCAGATGTTCAAAAAAATATATGACTCCGATCCCTTGCCGTTCAGCATTCCGATGGACCAGTACCAGCCCGGCACCAACGACATTATCACGTATTATGACGTGGGCATCAAAGGGTATGTGGAACTTAAGGATCTTGTGGATTTCATTAAAAGTAAAAACCCTGACACCTATGTGTCACTGCAGAACGGGGAAAAAATAAAATTCTTCCCGGCCAAGAAGATCAAGATCACGGTGAACAAGGAAAACTGCCTGAAATATGGCATCGTGCCTGAATATTTCAGGAATAAAATTGTCGATTCGATCACTTTCGAAATAAAAGCGAACCTGCTGTATAAGAACGATATCATGCTTCTTGATCTCATTGCGACGAACGACTGGAAACGTCCTGTCTATTTTGCCGCGCCCAATTCGGTCAGGAACTTCCTGGATATTGAGCAGTATTGTTATATGGAAGGATGGGTTTACAAGTTTATTCCTGTTAAATCAGACTCCAGCAATTACATTCCATCCCTCGGCAGCATCGATGCCCTGGGTTCGTATCAGCACCTCATTAATAACTGCAAATGGGGGAATCTTGAAGACCCGCGGGTTTATGTGGATCCTGAAAGTTTCAACAATTCCATGAGGCCTAAAATGGATTTTCTTTTCGTCGGGCAGATGCTGCTTGACCAGGGAAAAAAGAAGGAATGTAAGCAGCTGGTCGATCTGTACCTGCAGAAATTCCCCGATCCGAAATTCGTGTATGATATGTATGATCTGCCTTTTATCGATATGTACTACAAGACCGGTGATACGGCAAAAGCTGTTAAAGTATCGGAAAGGCTTGCCGAAATAATGGGGCAGAATATTGATTATTACCAGTCGTTCTCGGCTTCCGACAGGGATCAGTTCGGTGAGGACCTGCAAACAGCAATTGAGGTATTACGCAGGCTTCAGTCGGCTGCTTTAATGAACCACCAGACCAAGCTGAGTAAAAAGATTAATGCACTGATCAAGCAAAAGAACCAGGGTATCTGATATCCCTGTCTGGAGAAACCTCATCACAGGGCCGTATTTTTTACGCCGGGCCACGGGATAGATAAAGGCGGAATTCTGTATTTCCTGCGGGGTTACGCAACTTATTTCAGAAACAGAGGGTCTGTATAGGAGTATCCAGCGAAATCATGTCCAGGTTATTTCAGATGAATGAGCAGTGAAGTTGTTTCCACCCAGGGAACCAATAACGAAAAAGGACACGGCATGGGAATACTGTTATGCAGGTATATGGTTGAAAAAAACGGGGGACGAATCTTTATCGAATCGACTTCGGAAAAAGGCAGCACATTAACCTTTAAATTACCTGTTCCTGCCAGCTAAAAAGTGCATTTACTTTGCCAGAACTCTTTTGACTCAAGATCCAAAAGGCTCAGGAACTGCCTGTGACCGGCACCCGTGTCCATCATGTATAGGTTGGAAAGCCTGACAGGGCAGTCCCTGTTAAGCAGCTGGGTCGGAGAATGACCGATGTAAATTTCATGGAATTCCTCAAACAGCATTCTTTTTTCCTCGTAAATAACGGCAGCAGCAAACAGGGTCCTGTCCCAGAAAAGAACCTGTTTGTTATCCTTCTGCAAAGAGAAAGGTTTGCTCCAGTCGAAGCCGGCGTGGACGAACAACCTGTTTTTTCCATCGTGATGATATGGGAGGGCCGAGGAAAAAAAATTGAAATGCCGTTCGGCAGCACCGGGATTATCCGAATAATTTTTCAGTGTTTGTTTCCCTCCCTGGAACAGCCATTCCGGAGCCTGTGACCCTGACTTCAGGTATTCATAAAACCAATAATCATGGTTCCCCATGACAAAAGTAAAATTACTGATGGCCATCAGTTCGTCCACCACCCTGACTGATTCCGGTCCCCGGTCAACCAGGTCGCCCAGACTGATCAGAAAATCATTATTATAATCCAGGTTCACTTTATGAAACAGTTCCATCATGGGTTCATAATTTCCGTGAATATCGCCTATGATAAAACTTCGGGGCATAATTTACAGCAGATAATAAGGTAAACAGGAAGCTTTGATTTCGTCCTGGAAAAATATCAGTAGATCAAAATCCTCCTGACAGCGAAATTCTCAGCATTCGTCAGCCGGAGTATATAAACACCCTTAGAGCCCGGATTAAAATTTATTTCTCTTTCATAATACCCTGATACTCTGATGTCTTTTATCGTGAGAAGAATTTGCCCTGAAATATCAAGGACTGCCAGATCAAAGGGTTCTGTGGAAACGCTTTCGATCCTTAGAGTAAAGACCCCATGGGAAGGATTGGGGAAGACGCTCATAAAAACGGTTTCTGAACGATCAGATATACCTGAAGTCCTCTCGACAAGAGTAAGTTTTTCGGGCGACCAGGCGGATTCACCACAGGAATTCACAGTTTTAACTTTAATATGTGCTGTTCCTATAAATGCCGGGTTCCAGGTCACCGTAGCATCCGGGCCGTTGCTGCTGATCGTGCCAGCATCTGTAGGCATCAGGGCCCAGGTATAGGAATCAACGGAAAGTACAGGATGTATAGAATAAGCGGAAGATGTAACGAATTGAAGGTCAATTGTGTCCGGCCCGGAGGGTTTAGCAGGCATGCCCGGCAACTGAAGTACAGTTACAAGAACGGAATCTATTATCGTTGCAAACCCGTCATAAACATTTACGATATAAGTAGTTGTAGCGGTTGGAACTACAACAGGATTCTGAATAGTGGAGCTGAACCCCGGGGGGTCGGAACTCCATGTGAACACATAATTGCCTGTTCCTCCCGAAGCCAGTGCCAGCAATTGGGTGGAACTGCTGTCGCAAACGGGGTTCGGGGTTGCGGTGACCAGAAGAGAAAGCGGCCCCCCGGTAATAGTTATCAGGACCTGGTCGCTTCCGGGGCAGCCGGTTCCGGCATCAGTGACAGTCAGGGTAAACTGAACGGAGGATGTCAGGTTGTATGTAACGGGATTCTGAACATTCGGATCTATCAGCAGGTTTGCCGGTTCCCAGTGCCAGTTATAAGTTCCGGAGCCTCCTGTTGCTGATCCATTAAGGTTTGCAGAGGAACCATAGCCAAGTACCTGGTCAGGGCCTGCGTTTGCGACAGGCAGTGGAACCGGGGTAACGTGAAAAACGGATGTTGTTGAATTACCGCAGGAATTGCTTGCTGTAAGCGTTATATTTCCGGTTGTTGTGCCTGCAGTTACAGTGACCGAGTGAGTGTTTTGTCCAGAATTTATTATCCAGGATGTATCCGGCACAGTCCAGGTATAACCGGTTGCATTACTCACCGGGTTGACAGAATAAACATTACCCGGAGAACGCTGGCACGGGGCTGCATTTCCGGTAATTGAACCGGGATTGAAAGGCAGCAAAAGGGGATTCACTGCAAGAGTTCTTGACGGGCCGTTTCCGCAGGCATTGGAGGGAATAACGGTTATTGTTCCTGCCGTATTTCCGACGGTTGTCAGGATGGAACCTGTTCCCTGGCCGGAATTAAGCGTCCAGCCTGAAGGAAGGGACCAGGTATAAGTAATTCCGGATACCGGGGTTACAGAATAGCTTGCACTTGAACCCTGGCAAGGGCCTACAGGTCCTGATATAGCTGTTGGCCATGGCGCCCCGGCTGAATTTATCTGTCCGTTGATATAATAGGTCGAAGTAGGGATATCATTAAGAGGCTGGCCCGATCCATTGGCATATTCGCAATCCCCGCCACCGTTTGAGTCATTGTTGAAAGAAAGAGTGGTTGAACCGTTGATAAAATTAAAGCTAAGGGTCACAAGTGTGCTGCCGTCGGAGAGGGAAAGGGGAGTTGTGCTGGCCCATGCGATCATGATTTTTTTCGTGGTACCCGAAACCGAAGTAGAAGAAATACTTGCGCTCGCCAGGGCAGGGTTAAAAATAGTTGCAGGTGGGGGATTGAAAGATACCACAGTGGAATCATATTCTATTCTCAGCGTTATGGACCCTATGTTGGAAAAACCGGTGACAGTGACCTGAGTTGTGAATGTAACTCCCGGGCAAATGGTAGCATTTGCTATTGTCGTAATGGGGGCATTATCAGAATAGGCGCTGAATGGCAAAGAAAAGAAAAGCCACAGAAAAAGAAAGCCCGTAAACGATTGTAACATCTTCATGATCTGTAAAAAAAACTAATGACAAATATTCTGTTCTGTCAAAGTAATGTCAACAAGAGACAAAGATACATTAAACAAAGAAATGAAATCAAATTTTTGTATTACAGGCAAAGTAATACACCTTAGGGAGGGGTGGGATGTACGTGATTCGAACACGTGACCTCGCGCGTGTGAGGCGCGCGCTCTGAACCGACTGAGCTAACATCCCCAAGGGTTTCAGATAAACAGGTCAAAAATAAGGAAAAATTTTGAATGAAGCTTTTTTCTTATGCCTGCAGGAGGATCATACCAATACCGACCCGAAGACTGTCACGGGAATTTCATTAATTATACACTTGATGACATTCCCGGCCGAAATTTCATTGTTTGCAAAACTTTGTAAAACAGATGGTGTCGTTCATTTTCAACTTGACAACATATATTCCGGAAGGATAATTCATTACATTCAAAGTTATATTGTCATTAAAAAGTTGAGTTTCTAGAACTTTTTTTCCATAACTATCAAAAATCTCAAGAGCATTCGCATTAAAACCGCCATTTATTTTGCTCAGTGTGATGATTCCGGATGTTGGGTTAGGAAACACGGAAATGTGTTGATTCATATGATCGGTTATTCCAAGGGGAGTCGCATCAAATTTCATGACAGTCTCCTTCTCTAAGTTAGAATTATCACTGAATGCTAGATAAGGGATACCTTCCTGACTTAAAGCAAGACTTGTTCCTAATGCCCAGCTTTTTGTAAATCCTTCCTGACCCACGTTTATCCAATCTGTTCCATCAAATCTCATCACAGTAGCTTTACTTGAATCTGCAATATCAGAAAAAGCAACAAAGGGTTGGCCTGTGACCGGATTAAAGGCAAGGCTTGTTTCTTCAGCTTCCCCGGCTGAAAATCCAGCAGTTCCCACATATTCCCAATTGCCCCCCTCATATTTCCTGACCACAACTTTAAGTGAGATCCCATCATCACAGTAGGCAATATAAAGCTGGTTCGATGGACTTACTGCAATACAAACATTTTGTGCCATCCCAACGGAGAAACCAGCAGGACCTACATTTACCCAATTTGTACCGTTAAATGTAAGTACTGTCGCTTTGGCTGAATTTGCCTCATCCTGGTAAGCCAGATAAAGTACGCCGGAATGGTCAAAACACAGGCTGGTAAAACCAGCTCCCCCTGCTGAAATACCCGGTGAACCTGCATATGTCCAATTCGTACCGTTATATTTCATAACGGAAGCTTTATACGAATGAGCATCATCTTCAAATGACACATAGAGTTGGCCTTCCGGACTAATGGCAAAGCTTACATCATGGGCATACCCGTCTGAGAACCCTGCATTCCCCACATAGGTCCAATCGGTTCCGTTGAATTCCATGACCGAGGCCTTAAAATCATATCCCGCATCCATAAAAGCCATATAAAGCTGTCCGCTTGAATCAAAAGCCGGAACAGTCCATGAGGCTTCACCAGAGGTAAACCCGGACGAACCCACAGGGACCCAACTGTTCCCATCAAATTTCATTACTGAAGCTGCGTCTGAGAGACCAGCATCACTGTATGCCACATAAGGTTGCCCTGACGGACTGAATATCAAATTACCATAAAGAGAGTATCCTTGAGAAAACCCGGGATTGCCAAGAGTTTGCCACATGGAATCCATGGGTGAAGATTTGAACCCGGGTTGCTGCGGACAGGCCATTGCCGGAATCAGGAAAAATATAAGGTAAAGAATATTTTTCATATTAATGATGTTAAGGAAAGTCCCGAAACGCTGTTTTATAACAGCTTCGTAAATATATAGACATTTCAAATCTGAATGGGTTGCTTTAATAACGGAATTTTTCCCAATGATTGTTGACGGGTGCTTAGCACGAAGAACGTGCTTAAACGGCAGGGCGTTTGTAAAAATCAGAGCGGCTAATCTTTTATACATCTCACGGTATAACCGCCTCTTTTCATGGGGAAAAATGTGAAAATATTGCTATAACACCAGCGCAGGCTCCGGAACCATGCCGAGCCGGAATCATAAGAAGTTGCAGTCCAGAAGCTGTCATCATGGTTATTATCAGGCGCCTGGCTCCAGGCGCCTGTGGCTGTCCTGTAGTTTGTGCAAAGGGTGGTAAATCCTGCTGAATTGAATCCGTAGGTCGAATCCAGGTATTCCCAGCGGGTGTCGCATCCTTCTTTAAGTATCCTTCCGATGACGGTGCCTGTGCCCCCGAGTGCAGTTGTATCGACGGTATTGTCAAGAAATTTCTCCATGATGTTCCATTCGCCGTTTGATGGTACATGCCATCCGGAGGGGCAGATACCAAGGCTGTCATCCACAGCATAGAAATTGTACAAATGGCCGTAATAAGCACCTTCTGAAGGGAGGTTATGATAATCACAATATGCTCCCGTGCTCAGATTTCCCCAAGAGGCGCTGTCAGTCACATTCGGGATATCTGACCCGTCACGGTATTTGGTTGTTCTCAGGTTCTCCTGCATCCACAACAGGGAACCAATCTGAACAACTGCATAATGATTGCTGTCGGCATCGCTGCAGCCGGTAAACTGAAAATTCAGCGTCTGGCTGCTGTCAGGAATGAGCATGCTGACGGTCCTGTAGATTCCCGATTTCCCTGTCAACTTTAAAGTATCACCTGCATTGTACTGCATGGTTATGACAGATTTGATGCTCCCGCAGCTTCCAGCTTCCTTTCCCCGTGAATCTCCCGCTTCCGGTCCCCCGGGTAAAACATGTGACTGTCCTGATCCGTTTGCAGGTATTGCTTTGGCTATCGAAGGGCTGGCATCTGCTGCTGAATTACAGACCAGTTTTACTGTATAAAGATAATGCTCCGATTCCACTCTGACCAGGTAGACCCCGCAGTGAAGTCCGCTGAGATGGAAAACTGTTTTCCCTTTCTCCAGAAATTCATTTCTTTCCAGCACAGATTTGCCTGAAATATCGTACAATCCTGTGGACATGTTGCTTCCTGAAGTTGTTTCAATCACAAGTGAACAAGATCCCGGAGCAGGATTGGGATAAACGGTAACGGATTTTTCCTGAAGATTTCCGTTTTCAATAATCCCCACGGATGCACCCAGGCGCAAAGTGTCGGTTCCGGCAAGTGTCAGGCTTGTACATTGTGAAAGGTTTTCAACTTTTACGGAGTCTACTGTTGAACTTGCCCCGTTTCCTGTAAAACGGATCAGATAATTCTGCCCCCGGATGTGAAGAGCGGTGATTATCAATAAGAATGCGAAGGAAATGGTTTTCATTTATTTGGATTGACGGAATACAAAAATAGTTTTTTTCAGTTTCGGCTTCTGCACATTTGCCTGTCCGCACCGGCTGGATTGAAGGCGATATATGCCGGACCTTAATCTTTCACGCATCTCACCGGGAATGTGTTCGACCTGAGGGATGGGTAGAAGGAAGTGTTGTATACCCAAGCTGAATAGGTTTGCAAGATAATGAACAATTGAATGTGGATAAAAACCCTCGGGTGAAAATATTCGAAAACAAATTGCAATTTATTTTGCATCTGATGACAGGGTTTTTAACAT
>Ga0182027_10000285_pt1 | contig 87244 bp, 88 predicted proteins | sample 712E1DmetaG_FD_121300 | JGI IMG/M metagenome (GOLD analysis project Ga0182027, IMG submission 121300) | Permafrost microbial communities from Stordalen Mire, Sweden - 712E1D metaG (Illumina Assembly) | ecosystem: Environmental > Terrestrial > Soil > Wetlands > Permafrost | place: Sweden... | reverse complement strand
GAAAATCAATTGAAATTATATCCCTGGAGTGATTCTTAAGGAAGGTCTTCCTCCTTCTGTCCCGCTCTTCCATTTCCAGAAATGACGGAAGCCCAATCTATGCCATTTTATAAGTGTATTCGGCTTTACAATGAAAAGTCTATCTCTCCAATTGAATAACAATCCTTTCATAAGGCTAAAAAACATTCTATCAGTTCCACTGATTTTTAACTTAGGATCGTTACGTTGATAAATTTCTAGCTGCTTGTGTAAAAAAGCATTTTCTAATATCAATTGCGATTTAGTTATAAATGATTTTCTGAAACATATAAGTAAGGACTTTAACATCTGATCATTCTATTTGTTGAAATTTGAAGAGTGCGATAAAAAAACATTCTTTTGGCATAGCCTAAATTTGGCTATTTTTAATATTGATGGATTGTTAAAGATCCCGGAATATTACGATAGTGGTAGTGCTATTGCAATAATAAATATTATTTGGATATAAATAAATTATTAGGTTTAATTATGGCAAATAAAATCAGTGAATTATATCAATTCAAAATTACTTTGAATGATTCCAAACCCTCTATTTGGCGAAGAATTGTTGTACCTGCGAATTATTCCTTTTGGGATTTGCATGTTGCTATTCAGGATTCAATGGGGTGGCTTGATTATCATCCACATGAATTTGAGATTGTAAATCCAACAACTGCTGAAAAGGTCAGAATTGGACTGCCTGATGAGGAGTATGAAGATATGATTAACTGGTTAGGTGGAGAATTCGACCCCAAATTGTTTGATCCCGAATCTGTAATATTTGATAATCCAAAGAAAAGATTTGAGCTAATGAATGGAGAGTAAGATTGATTTTCTTCTTTCATGTATAACATGTGTTTTTAAAGTTCTATATTGTTATATTTAAAAAATGTCTAATTGAGTTAAGTGGAAAAGCAAGATTTTATAAAATATTGGATTAAAACATCGGAAGATGATTTGATTTCAATGGAGAGCGTCTTCCTTGCAGGTAGATATGATTGGGGAAGATGGGGCAGATGAAATAACCCGCCAGGTCCTGGAACTAGGCATTGGACCTGAAATTATTCTGAATGCCTGTAATACCGCGATGCAAAAAATCGGGGAAAGATTCGGCCGGAACGAAGTATTTGTTCCGGAACTTTTGATGGCAGCCAAGGCAATGAATGCAGTAATGGCTCATCTTAAGCCATTCTTCAAATCGGGAAGTATTAAAAAGAAAGGTAAGTTCATTCTTGGTACTGTAGCCGGGGACTTACATGACATAGGGAAAAATCTTGTGTCAATGGTTATTGAAGGGAATGGATGGGAAGTTATCGATTTGGGTGTTGATGTCAAAACAGGGAAATTCTTAGAAAAAATAAAAGAGAACCCTGAATGTGTAGTTGGACTTAGTGCATTGCTTACAACAACAATGGCTAATATGTCAAATACTGTTAATGAAATAAAAACACAATTTCCTGGAATAAAGATTATAGTCGGTGGAGCACCTCTATCCAAACGTGCAGCTGAACAAATGGGTGCAGATGGATATGTCCCGGATCCACAAGGCGCCGTTGCTTTCCTAAACAATTCCCGAACTTAATTAATAACTATTTAATGAACATGCAGATAAAGAATTTATAATTTGCAGAAAAATCGGAGCATTTATGAAATCTCTTCTTGAATTTCTTAAAGAAAAAGGAACGTTAATATCTGACGGAGCGTGGGGTACTCTTTTGTATGAGCGGGGATTGCAACCCGGAGAATGCCCTGAGATGTGGAACGTAACTCATCGGGATGATGTATTTGCAATTGCTAAAGGTTATATCGATGCCGGAGCTGACATAATTCTCACAAATAGTTTTGGTGGAAATCCCGTTAAACTTGAACAATATGGTCTAAAGGAAAAGGCAGTTGAGCTAAATACTGCCGCAGCTTCCATATCAAGGGAAGCAGCAGGTTTTGATCATCTGGTCCTTGGTTCAATAGGTCCTTCAGGAAAAATATTAATGATGGGGGAGATATCTGAACAGGAGCTTTATGACGGATTCTTTATACAGGCCAGCGCTCTGAAAAACGGTGGGGTTGATGCAATTTGTGTTGAAACTATGTCGGCTATAGACGAAGCAATTTTGGCAATCAGGGCAGCTAAACAAGCTACCGGACTTGAAGTAGTCTGCACATTTACTTTCGAAAAAACCGCTATGGGAGAATTCAGAACGATGATGGGTGTCTCTCCGGAAGAAATGGTTTTAGCAGTTAAAGAGGCCGGTGCTGATGTTATCGGTTCTAACTGCGGCAATGGATTTGATCAGATGATTGAAATTGTTAAAGCAATAAGGAGGATAGATAGTTATACTCCCCTGCTTGTTCATGCAAATGCAGGAAAACCTGTTTATGAAAACGGTGTAACTTCATTCCCTGAGACACCGGAGATGATGGCTGCCAGGGTAAATGAACTAATTAATTGCGGTGCGAATATTATCGGAGGCTGCTGCGGAACAACGCCTGCACATATCAGTGCCCTTGCAATGGAAGTAAGGAAACATCAATGAATAATAATCCTGATCAACAGGGGATCCCCAATGGGGCAATTGAACTGAGTATCGATTTCAATAATCTGACGATCAACAAAGCAGAAATAGAATCAACCCTTGGTTATTCTGAAAATGAAATCCCGTTTCATTTTTCAGCAATGATTGATAATATCATTCAGGAACTCCCCGACCGCTGTATAATCAGCGCAGGTTACAGTGTACTGGAAATGCAAATGCAAGCCGGCAGGAATGGCGGAATTACTATCGGGAATAAATATTTTAAAACTGATAAAATCATTGCCGGACAAATTAAAAATTCAGAGTGGATAGCCGTATTTGTTTCCACAATAGGTCCGGAAATGGAAAAATGGTCTAAACAATTATTAGTTAAAGGTGACACTGTAATGTGTTATCTGGTTGATACCATCGCCTCTATTGTGGTAGAAAATGTTACCAATTATGTTCACGATTATATAGAAGAAATTATGTCCGGGATAGGAATGAAAATCACGAACAGGTACAGCCCGGGATATTGTAACTGGCCAGTATCGGAACAACAACTTCTTTTTTCCTTATTGCCGCCGGATTTTTGCGGAATCAAATTAACTGAATCATCAATGATGATCCCCGTAAAATCTGTAAGCGGTATTATAGGCATCGGGCACCGGGTAAAAAGAAGAGAGTATATTTGTGAAGACTGCGGTGTTAAGGACTGCACTTACAGAGCAGCCAGAGTTCCACGCAGTAGGAATAAAAGTGCCCGGGAAAAGATTTTGCACAGTCCACTAAAACAATAATTAAAACAACAGGAAATTGTATCATGACTGATAAACAATGGGAAATTCTTCAAAAGACAATTAAGGGTGAACTATTCAATCCCCTGCCTATTGGTTTTATAATCGATTGCCCCTGGCTTCCAAATTGGTATGGGATAAATATCGTTGATTACTTCACTAACGATGAACTATGGCTTAATGCTAATCTGAAAGCACTAAATAAGTTTCCTGATGTAATATTTTTGCCCGGCTTCTGGTCCGAATTCGGTATGTGCACAGAACCATCTGCATTTGGTGCCCGCTGCACCTTCCCGGTTAATGAATTTCCACACGCCCATAAGGTGATCCACTCAGTAGATGATATAGGATCACTTCATGTACCTGATCCAAAAACAGATGGCCTCCTGCCCTTCATGCTCAATCGCTTAAAACATTTACAACCGAAAATAGAAGCTGCCGGCCATAATATTCGTTTTGCCGTGTCGCGTGGACCACTTAATATTGCTAGCTATCTTATGGGTTCAACTGAATTCCTTACTACTATGATGATGATGCCAGATAAAGCGCACGACTTATTGAAAAAAATTACTACCTTCCTTAAAGAATGGTTTGCATTACAGATGGAAACCTTTCCTACTATCGATGGCATTTTTTTGCTCGATGATATTATCGGTTTCATGGGTGAAGATGAATTCCGCGAATTTGGATTCCCCTACTTTAAAGAATTGTATAATGTTAATGTATCAGTGAAGTTCCTGCACAATGACTCCCCTTGTGCAGTTTCTGCCCCCTTTCTTCCTGAAATGGGTGTTAACTTGTTTAATATGGGCTTCGATGTTACTCTAAATCATCTTAAACACGTAACCCAAAATAATGTTGCCTTACTCGGCAATATTCCTCCCCGGGATGTTCTGGCAGCCGGGACTCCCGAACAGGTATACAATACTACTGTTGAATTGATCAATTCTCTTGAAGATAAGACTAGAATAATAATGTCTTGCGGCGGCGGAATGCCTCCTGAAGTATCCACTGAAAATATAAAAGCATTTATAAGCGCAGTTAAAAAGAATTAACAATTCATTCGGTTACTAAAAATCTGTTCAATTCCAAATCCCTCATGTTTTGACTCGATTAATCATGAATGGACATAGTTATCCATGAAGAGTGACCAGGACTCAACAAATGATAAAAATATCCGATAATAAACTAACTAATCTTACCGGGAGCCTGTTTTTTTTACATAATGATCTTTTTTAAGACAATTTCACTAAAAGGACTAAGAATATGAATTCTATGACTAAACGATTAATCAATAAGCTTTTCATAATATTTATTTTAACTTTCACATTATCCATTTACCTTACAACTCTTATTATCCCGCAATCTAAGAGTGGTTTAGAAATTGGGCTTTACATATCTATAATATCATTATTGATATTAATTCCGGCTTGTTTCACTATTATTATTAAACCCCTGAATAACCTTAAAAAAACTCTGGTTGAAATGAACGATGGAACCATGAAAAGCATGGCACCATCAGAAAGCAACGATGAGATTGGGGCAATTACTGAATTACTGGAAAACATCCTATGTGGGATGAAAAATAGATTGGCAGTTGCTGAAAGCCTTCAAAAAGGTTTGATGAGCCCTCTATTACTCACTGATTTAGACAGCCGCATAACTTTTGTAAATAGTGCGGGAGCAAAATTTTTCGGATATACACCTGAAGAACTAATAAATAAAAAAACAATTATTGACGTTTTTGGTTCCGATCAAGCCACAAAAAGTACAATAGCCGGAAACCCGGTTTACAACCATGAGTCCTTCGGCCATGACCGAAATGGCAACGCATTAAAAATACTTGTTAATACAAGTTTGCTTAGAAATTTTAAGGAAGAACCTGCAGGAGCAGCTATATTTATACTGGACCTGAACGAAGAGGAACAGAAGCAAAAAAAGATGATTATAAATCAATCTCATTCCCTGGCTGTTGCTCTTGACGCTTTAGCAAAAGGCGACCTGACTGTTTCAGTAGAGATAGACAAAGACAGTAACTTAAATGAATTAGCTGTTAATCTTGAAACATCCATAAAAGAATTACGCCGCACACTATTACATGTGCAGGAAAGTGTTGCAGCAACAGCCAGCGCAAGCAATCAGATCTCCTCAAGTACAGAAGAGATGGCAGCAGGAGCCCAGGAACAAAGCTCACAAACAAGTGAAGTAGCCAGTGCAATTGAAGAAATGACATCAACAATTCTTCAATCAGCAAAGAATTCAGAAAATGCTGCTATTGCAGCTAAAAACTCTGGACATATTGCCAAGGAAGGAGGTATAGTTGTCAGGGATACTGTAGATGGGATGGAAAGAATTGCAATGGTTGTAAAAAAATCGGCAGATACTGTTCAGGCTTTGGGAAACAGCAGTAATCAGATAGGAGAAATTGTTCAGGTAATTGATGATATTGCAGATCAGACAAATCTTCTGGCTCTAAATGCAGCGATAGAAGCAGCACGCGCGGGTGAACAAGGACGCGGGTTTGCTGTAGTTGCAGATGAAGTAAGGAAACTTGCCGAAAGGACAACAAAGGCCACTAAGGAAATTGCATCAATGATAAAACAAATTCAACATGATACTACGGAAGCTGTAGAATCTATGAATGAGGGAACAAAGGCAGTTGAGAAAGGCAAAATACTTGCTGATAAAGCCGGCGCCTCATTAGAGCAAATAATAAAAAGCACAGATGAAGTTATGGATATCATAGCTATGCTTGCTGCTGCGACCAATGAACAGTCGGCGGCTTCAGAACAAATAAGCAAAAATATTGAGTCAATAAATAATGTTGCTCAGGAAAGTGCGTCGGGTATTCAACAGATTGCAAAAGCATCAGAAGATTTAAATAGACTGACGAATAGCTTAGAGGAAGCTGTTTCACAGTTCAAGATCAATGATACAGTTAATCCGGCAGTGGAAAGAAAGATTGTTAAAACTCAGAAAAAACTGGCCGTGCATACAATCGACTGGTAAAATAGATATAAACCGTTTATAGTTCAAACATCAGCGATATTCCATAACTGAAATTACTGAAGCTTTCTTCTTTAACATTCAAAAAAAACGATTGCCGGTTTCTTCTCAGGAAGAAAGACATAATCCGCAGAGAGAGCTATTAACGTAGTAGGATTTACCCTGAACCTGATATTCGTGAATAAATATACGCTGAATATACTTTTATCTATAATATGATAAGTAAATTTATTTGATTCGAATTGGTAGATGGTGTTGTTTATTTTTGCAATGCCCGGTCCCCCGCCGGCTACAACATCAAAAAATAATGAAGGGAATGAATTTGTGAGGTTATATTGAAAAATGGGATAAATTCCATGTCCGGAATATGAGAAATAACCGGACAAATCGGTAACCATATACTCGCCGGGTTTATACCTTTGCCATGGAAATGAGGGCTCTCCCGTAAATACATAAGCAGCTCCAATATCAACATTTGAGCTTACTGAGTAAACTGCCTGTATTTTCCGCATCAAATTTAAGTTTGTTGTTACCGGACCAAATCCATCATCTCCACGGTCAATAGTGCTTTTAATTTTAGAATAAGTAGTATTAACAAAAGCGCTTTCAAAGGAGATCTGAAATTTATTTTTGACACGTTTATCCACCAGTAAAAATTCCTTTAATCTTTCAGTTTCTGCATTTACCTCTTCATTTGACCCTGTAAAATAAAATGTTTTATCCCCTTCTATCATGTGAGTTATTCCACCAGCAACGGCGGCGGCGGCAACGGAAACAAAACTTAAGAGACCCCGTTCAAGAAATGCCATATCAAGATTCCAATAAACTGGTGCCGCGTCAGTAAATCCAACCCATGAAAAGAAAACAACCTGGCCAAGGTAGAATCCTCCGAGTGTCCAGCCCGCAAAATATTTGTCGTCAATCTCTATTTTGCTTACCTCAGAAAGCGGAACTTTATGGATGACTTTTTTTACCGATACAAAAATATTGTCTTCCTTAATTCCCAGAATGTAACCCATTAACTCCGTACCGTCTTTAAAGGTAATCTTAACACCCGTATCAAATAAATCACTTTTTACCTTCTGGTAATCTTCAGAATCCGGTACTGATTTTACCTGAGAGTAAGTTTGAATAGCAAAAAGAAAGATAAAAGCATATAAAAATAATTTCACTAATAACCCAATAATATTTCCCGAAATCTAACCAAACCAAATATAATTAAATTCAAATGTATTCACACATTAAAGTAGCAAATGCATCTGTCCGGATTTATTTTTGAATAAATAGGGTTTAGCTCATATACATTCCGCCATTGACATTGAAAGTCTGCCCGGTTATAAATCCATTTGTAGCGAGGAGTAAAACAACATCCGCAATTTCTTCAGGGAGTCCAAACCTTTGGATAGGCGCCAGGCCGGGTTTTACATTCGGGAGATTCCTGATCATATCGGTTTCAATTAATGCAGGAGCGATAGCGTTAACAGTAATGCCATATTTGGCAAGAAGGTTAGCATAAGAATGTGTAAGTCCAATCATTCCGGCTTTTGACGCGGCATAATGGGGACCTATTGCCCCGCCTGTCTGTGCGGCAACCGATGAGATGTTTATAATTCTTCCGAAACCTTTTTCGATCATTGCAGGAACGGCAGACTTTGTTACTAAAAAGGCTGAAGTAAGATTTACATTAAGAGTTAGCTGCCAATCGGAAAGTGTAAGCTGATCAAAAGGTTTTTGCAGACCCATACCGGCATTGTTTACCAGTATATCGACAGAGCCGTAGGATTCTTTAATTTTATTAAACATAGATTGGACGGAGGACTCATCTGAAACATCGGCCTGCAAAGTTATTGCATTACCTCCCCGGGCAAGAATAGATTCCTTCAATTCATTTGCGGCATCGACCTTATTATGGTAATTGACAATAACCTTTGCGCCAGCCTTTGCAAGAGATTCGGCAGTAGTTTTTCCTATACCGGAAGCGGCACCAGTAACAAGAGCAACTTTGTTTTCAAGAGAGGTTGTATTCATAATTTATAATAAACTCATATTTGTATAAATAATTTTAATGTTTTATTTGTTAAGGGCAAAATGAAAATGTTGACACACAGTAAATACGTGAGATACTTAACTTCATTTATTCTAGACTAACCTAACATTTATATCCGCTGATAGATGCAATATGCAATTAAATAATTAGTCTCTCCGGATTATCTCCAATAATTTATTTTTTATAATAGAGAATCTTCCAGTTTGAGATTCATTACTAAGATGGCCTAATATTGCTTCTGCAAAATCAGGTTTTAGACTTTTATCAGATCAATATCGCTGGTAGCGCGGGGAGTAAAACCTTGTCCTGTTATAATAACCTCACAAGCCGTTCCACCAATTATTCTGTAATTATCCTAATAATTTTGTATTTAATAACTATGTTGGCTAATTTTACGAAGGCGATGGAGTTCGCCTTTAACCGTCCCTATTCACTGGACTAATAACTCCTACCTTGTAAATAAGTATTTAATAAGATAGGAGACCTGATTTTGCAAAACTACTTTATTGTTTTTTTCGGAGCTGGCATTGGCGGGATGGTCCGTTATTGGGGCTCAAATTTTGTTTATAAATTCCTTTCTCCAACTTTTCCATTCGGAACCTTATTCGTAAATATTCTTGGCAGTTTCATAATTGGAATTGTATTAGCCACCCTCCTGGCTCTATTTGTAGCATATAAATTATCTAAACTATTAAGCGGAGTATAAGATAGAAATTAAAGGTGAAGCTAAGTTAATTCGTATCTTTATTGGAGAGACCGATAAATATGGTCATATTCCTGTGTACGAAAAGATTGTTCTTGAAGCAAGAAAAGCGGGTATGGCTGGGGCAACGGTTTTCAAAGGAGTTATGGGATTTGGCAAAACCAGTCGTATCCATACTGCCAAAATTTTAAGATTATCGGAAGATCTTCCTTTAGTTATCGAGATTGTAGATAGTGTAGATAAAGTTGAAATGTTTTTACCTGTACTTCACGATATTTTTGAGGAAGCTAATTGCGGTGGTTTAATTACATTAGAAAAAGCTGATGTCATAAAATATATCGCAACAAAGAAAAACTAATTCAATTGAAATAGGAATAATATGGTTGAAAACATCTGGTTCGCTGCTGCAATTTGGATGGGACTGGCTTTTATTGCAAGTCTTATTTCTATTAGAATTGGTATTTCTGTTGCACTGGTCGAAATTATTATTGGAATAATTGCTGGCAATTTTCTCGGTATACATAAAACAACTGAATGGATTAACTTTCTAGCTATGCTTGGAAGCGGCGTGTTAACTTTTCTTGCAGGAGCTGAAATAGATCCTGCATCCCTAAAGGCACACTTAAAAGAAAGCCTGTTAATTGGTACGTTCTCCTTCCTGCTTCCCTTCCTGGGCGTTCTTTTTTTTACTTATTATGTTGCTGGCTGGGGATGGCAGCAATCTCAAATTGCAGGAATAGCACTTTCAACAACATCTGTTGCAGTTGTCTACGCGGTTATGATTGAGAAAGGATTAAGTAATACAGCCCTGGGTAAAATGATATTAGCCGCTTGCTTCATAACAGATTTTGGAACTGTATTCGCACTTGGAATTTTATTTGCGGATTTCAACATCTGGCTTCTTGTATTTGTCATCATCCTTTGTATTATGCTTTGGTATATGCCGAAGTGGACAAGATTTATAATTGTTAGAATGGGTGCAAATAGAATCAGTGAGCCTGAAGTTAAATTTATTCTTCTTGTATTATTTTTTCTTGGAGGTTTAGCAACTACTGCCAAAAGCGAAGCTGTTTTGCCTGCCTATTTAATCGGATTAGTTGTTGCTGGTGTTTTTGTGAGAGATAAAACCCTTGTAAATAGAATGAGATCGATTGCTTTTGCAATATTCACACCTTTTTATTTTATTAAAGCTGGTCTTTTTGTATCGTTACCTGTTCTGGTCTCATCTGTTTTAATTATTGCTGTTTTATTGCTAATTAAAGTAGGATCAAAATTCATAGGAGTCTACCCACTCTCAAGAGCATCAAAGATGAGAATGCAAGAGGCCAATTATACGACCCTTTTAATGGCAACTGGATTAACTTTTGGCACAATCTCTGCGTTGTTTGGTTTAACGAATAAAATTATAAACCAATCGCAGTATACAATACTTGTGACAGTTGTAATTTTAAGTGCGATTGTTCCAACCCTTATAGCCCAAAAGTTTTTCCAACCAAGTGAGGCTACAATGCATGCATGGGGAAGATTATCAAGAACCAGTAAAGTGAAAATTAAAAATAATAAACGACAAATAATTATCAGGTAATTATATGTATAAAAAAATATTAGTCGCATATGATGGTTCTGATGGAAGCAAAAAAGCTCTTGAAAGAGGAGTAATAACTGCACAATTGCATCAGGCAGAAATAAAAGTCATATGGGTTCAGAGTAAACTACCCCATTATCCTGAAACTATTAGTGAAGTTAAACAGGAACAGAATGGAGCTATCGCATTTGCCAATAAGCTTGAAAATGAAGTCAATCATTTTGCCAAAGGCAATAATTATCCGATTAAATTTGTTCATCAACAAGGCCATACTGCGAAAACAATAGTTACGTATGCCGAGAAAGAACATTTTGAATTGATAATCGCTGGAAGTACTGGCCATTCAAACCTATGGGGCAGACTTCTAGGTCATACTGCAGATATGATCAGTGAAAATGCTCATTGTGACGTTTTGATAGTTAGGACATAATAATTTGTTAAATAATCAATAACCTTTATAAAAACAAGGAAGCAAAATATATGAAGATCACAAAAGTGTTAGGAAGAGAAGTATTGGACTCAAGAGGAAACCCCACAGTAGAGGTTGATGTTACCTTAGAGGGAAAATATTTCGGAAGAGCAATTGTACCTAGCGGTGCAAGTACTGGTGAAAGAGAAGCTGTTGAATTGCGGGATGGAGATATGACCCAATTTAAGGGCAAAGGTGTTTCAAAAGCAGTGGCAAATGTGAATGGACCTATTTCTAACAATATTGTTGGAAAAGAATTCAATTCACAAAAAGAAATTGATTATAAAATGATTGAACTTGATGGAACTCCCAATAAAGCTAAGTTTGGAGCTAATGCAATACTTGGTGTTTCAATGGCCTATGCAAAAGCTGCCTCTGTACTTGAAGGAATTCCATTGTATCGTCATTTCTCAGATAAAGAAAAATATATCATGCCAGTTCCATGTATGAACGTAATAAACGGTGGTAAGCATGCTGATAACAATGTTGATTTTCAGGAATTTATGATTGCACCACACAATGCCCAATCATTTAAGGATTCCATAAGGAAAGGTATCGAAGTGTTTCACACACTAAAAGAAATTCTGAAGAAAAAAGGATATTCTACAGGTGTTGGCGATGAAGGCGGATTTGCCCCGAATTTGAAATCGAATGAGGAAGCAGTTGAAGTTATTCTCGAAGCCATTATTAAGGCTGGATACAAACCCAGTACGGATGTTTCCATTTGTCTGGACCCTGCTGCAAGCGAGATGTGGGACAATGGCAATTATAAATTTTTTAAGTCCGATCAGCATTTAGCCACTTCGGATGAGATGATAGCCATTTGGAAGAAATGGGTTAATGATTATCCAATAATTTTAATCGAAGATGGGATGGCGGAAAACGATTGGGCTGGCTGGCAAAAATTAACGAAAGAAATTGGAAGTAAAATTGAATTGGTCGGTGATGATATTTTCTGCACAAATCCTAAAATCCTAAAAGAAGGTATTGAGAAAAAAGTTGCCAACTCAATATTGATTAAATTAAATCAAATAGGAACTGTAACCGAAACTCTGGAAACAATAAATCTGGCATATTCAAATAATTATAATTGTTTTGTTTCTCACAGAAGCGGTGAAACAGAAGATACAACAATTGCTGATTTAACAGTTGCCGTCGGGGCTGGTCATTTGAAAACAGGTAGTGGTTGCAGAAGTGAAAGAATTGCTAAGTTTAATCAGCTGATAAGAATAGAAGAAGAACTTGGAAGTAATTGTTCATTTGCAGGAATAAAAGCTTTTAAGAATAGATAATAAAACTAGCAACATAATTCTAATTGGACTGGGCGGGTTTTTATGAACTCGCCAAGCCATTTCATTATACACTTAAAGCTTTCCATAAAGGGTCTGAAAAACACCCCCCAAAATTCCATCATTTTCTAAACAATGGAATTTATTCTAAAAGTTAAGTCCCCAATCACCCACATTGACTTTTGGGTATAGATTTCCAGGAGTGGAATATCCACCGTTCTCTTCCATTATATTTATTACGGTCTGATATTGTTTCATTGCAAATCCATTAAATAAACAATAAAAATAAAGACAAGTAATGGAAATATTTTCCCTCTTAATGTAAAATGATTTACTTAGGTTATAATGTATTGTTTAAGAAATGCAGCCTTATCCTATGGTACAGGAACTATTTATTGCCAAGCAGGAATTGCGCCTGCCAAAACAGCTAATGCAATTATCCAGGTATAAAGGAATCTTTTAATTTCAAAAATAATTAGCTGTTTTTGATGCGGATAGAGTTTTGAAGAGGCACAGCCGATATGATGATATTTTAGATTCAATTCTATTCAATTCCTTTTATGATATTCATATTATAAAATCTGTAACTTAAGGTTAGTGATTGTAAATTTAAGCGCTTTTTTAACGATTATATACCCGTTTATGTTTTTTGCGGAAAGAGAGAGACTTTCCCAACACCCTCAAAATAGTTGATTATTAGCTTAAAAACAAATTTTTTCAGAAAGACATTCCTAAAAAGTTACTACTTTTTTTGAGAGCTGTCCAAATGATTTCTTTTTGTTTCTTTGATGATACAGGAGTTTATTTTTATATGCTGGAAGCAGGTATATTTAGCTCTACGAAGAAGTTTATTCTTCTGAAATGATTATATTTGTTTTGACCAGATACCTATCAGACTTAATAGTTTAAGGATGCAACAGATGCACAATAGAACATTCATGTATAATTTGCCTGCGGCACTATTAATTTTTTACGCCGGATTATTCGGGTGCTCTGCGTGTAAGAATCAAAACTCACAAACCTTACATGAAAGAACACAAAAAACTGATACAGCTGCCAATATTCTAAAGGAGGCGGTTCAGCCGGACACAACGGTTAAATATCTGAATACCGAATACGGCTTTACTTTTTCACTCCCCAGAAGCTGGAAAGGATATACCATAATTAAAGAAACCTGGCAGGGGATTAAGGATACAGTCAATTTAGAAGGACCTAAGCTGGTTATTCGTCATCCGTTATGGACTTACCAAAACGTCCGGCAGGACATCCCCATCATGATCTTTACTCCGGTTCAATGGGACCAGATTCAGGAGGAAATTCTGCGGGTTAGCGCTGCGCCGATTCCTCCCGAGGAACTTGGGCGCAAAGCAAAATATATCTTTGCCCTTCCTCCCCGCTATAACTTTGCGTATCCGGATGGTTTTGAAGAAGTAGAAGAAATACTGAAAGGTCATCCGCTGAAAGGATATTAGCCCAGAAATATTTCTTAAGGAGGATTTTTTTTATAAGAATCCTGTTTTTCTAAGCAATCCTTATAGTACTCTAATAATAATTGGATGCGTTTTTAGGAAATAGGTCAATTGGCAGATGAGGACTTGAATAGGAACAGGAATATTTTTAAAATGAAAAATGCGAATATATTAAATATCCGCACTTTCTATTGGGGGTTGAAGGAGTCGAACCTCCGGCGATCAGATTTCTGATGAACAAACAATGTAAATTATATTAAAATAATTTAATTTATAGTTCATTTGTTAATAATCGTAATTAATTGTAGTTTAATTATACTACTAGAACAATGTAATATGACTTATTAAAACAATATTTGGGAACTTTTTAATGGGTATTATCGAATTACAAAAAATATATACAGTTCCTATCAGTACTTTTTCATTTCTCACTGTTATTTCCAAACAACTGCATGAAATAAACTATTCAATTTATAGAACTCTTTATAAAACAAGAGTAATTATTAAATAAAGTGAACAAACAACAGGAGTACAATTATGAAAAGAACAATACTAATTTTAGTTTTCTTTATTGCTCAATTTCTTTGTGCACAGACAGCTATTGCCCCCAGCGGAAGCGGAACATCGGGGAGCCCATATCAAATCGCTTCATTGGAAAATATATATTGGATTACACAAAACTCAAGTTCGTGGAGTTCATATTTTCAGCAAACGGCAGACATTGATGCCAGTTCAAGTTCCACGTGGGCAAGCGGCGGTTTTCCGCCAATCGGGAATTCGACTATTAATTTCACCGGCTCATATGACGGACAAGGTCATACAATAAACGGAATTTACATTAGCAGAAGTACAACAAACCAACAGGGTTTATTTGGCTACACATACGGGGGCAGCATTATTAACCTTGGTTTAACAAATGTGAATGTTACCGGGCAGAATTACGTAGGTGCTTTAGTTGGGTACTGGACTTTTAACACTAAAGTAAACAACTGTTACTCAACAGGCAGCGTTTCCGGCAGTGCATATATCGGCGGACTGGCAGGGTTTATTTTCAATACCAGTTTTTCACCTCTTGAATATTGTTACAGCACCTGTTCTGTAAGCACCAGTGGAAGCTTCGCTGGTGGTTTGGTAGGAGATGTAAATCAATTGTGCAGCATCCATTACTGTTATAGCACCGGCAATGTAAATTGCGGTAGTTATTATGCAGGAGGGTTGGTAGGTGGCCACGAACTGGGACAAGATACAATGAACTGCTGTTACAGCACGGGCAATGTAACAGCCAGCACTAATTATGCTGGCGGTTTTTTAGGGGCATTTACTAACTCATATTTCTATATAATGAACTGCTATTGTTTAGGAAATGTAACAAGGAGCAGTGGAAGTAGTACAGGTTTTGGCGGATTTATTGGATTTAGCGGCGGCACATACTTTACAATGAAATATTGTTACAGCACCGGAAGCGTAAACTTTGGAACAACTAATGGTTTTATGGGATATGTTGTTAACGCACAAGCAAATGTATATACTTCTAATTTCTTTGATACTCAAACTTCCGGTAAAACTACCGGTACCGGAGCTACGGGTAATACAACAGCGAATATGAAAACACAATCTACATTTACAGGATGGGATTTTACAACCGTTTGGCAGATGAATGGTGTTAATTATCCTGATTTGCGGGCTATTCCTAATTTCATTCTTCCAGTAGAACTTACATCGTTTAAAGCATTTGTAATCGGCAATAATATAGAGCTAAACTGGTGTACTTCAACCGAGGTGAATAATTACGGATATGAAGTGCAGAAATCCTCGGTTCAGAATTCAGATTGGATAAAGTCAGGATTTGTAAATGGATCAGGGAACAGCAACACAACAAAATCTTATTCATTTTCTGAGAACAATTTGCAACCGGGTAAATATTATTACAGATTAAAGCAAATTGATAAAGATGGCGGGTTTGCATATTCAAATACAATTGAAGTTAATGTTACATCAGAAATAACTGAATTTTCATTACAGCAGAACTACCCTAATCCATTTAATCCGACAACAATTATAAACTATTCACTTGCTAAAGAAGGGAACGTAAGGTTGACAGTTTATAATGCAATAGGGAGTAAAGTAGCCACTATAATAAATGGATATAAACCGGCGGGAAATTATTCGGTTCAGTTTAACGGAAGCAATCTGGCAAGCGGAATCTACTTGTATCGGCTTGAATCTGGAAATTATAATGCAATAAAGAAATTTATTCTAATGAAATGAGTTTGGACCTATTCATTTGGGTTTGGCGGATACTGCTCCGCCAAGTCCCATAATTTTTTCCATAAGGGGTACTATAAATTCCCATAAAAACCTCCTTATTTTATAAGCACTTAGCTCCACCGATTTTCCTTTCCATAACTATAAATAGTGGAATGACAGTTCCCCTGTTGGTCAAAAAAGGATAATATCAATTATCGACTATGATGGATTAATCAGAAATGTATTATTCTCACAACCAGGAAAGGGGTGAGAGGCCGGAATTCTCATTTGAGGGAAAAGTTAGTCTAATGGGGGTATAGGTTCAGTATTAAAATGTTTGTTTTTGCTTGGCACGACAATTGTTATTGTAATAGTTAAGTGTTAGTTGAATAAAGATTGATGATTTAATTTGAGACTTTATGTGAATAAAGATGGACATATTTGCATAGTATATGACAATCTGGCAGAAAAGTATGACAGTATATAATTTCAAGCAATCAGAAGCCCACCGAAACTAAAAACTTTCCAATTCCATCTGGCTCACAAATGGCTCTCATCTGGCTCTCACCTGGCTCTTTTTAAATGCCAAGAAGGCATCAAGGCTTAGTCAAGACATAGGTAAGGTATGGAAAGGGGATAACGGATTTCTGGGCATTTAATTGCAATCATAATCAGCTCTTTTAGCTAACTGATCTTTTATGACTTTTTCTCATTTACACAGAATTATTTACACTCCCCGTGACCGTCATTTTACCCCTTGGCCACCGTCCGTTCTGGATCATTTCACCGCTTGCCGACCGTCCGTTCTGGATCAAATCACCGCTTGGTGACCGTCGGGGATCCTTCCATCTTCCGACCCCAATCCTTCCCTGATCCGCCTGGTCACATTCAGTTTTTAACTTTTTTCTAACTACCTGACCTTCCGTGATTATTTTAATATCCATGAATTGTCTGACAAAATTTCAAAGAACCATTAGTCTTTATATACATATGTAATGAAAAGGTATGCAGGTACCGTGTGACAAAAAAATAGTACTGTTTTTTTGTTTTTTTCTTTTATTTGGTACCTGATGCAAGGTTCATTACATATGTAAGTATAGAGACCTTTATAGTCTCGGGGGCTTTTGTAAAAATTTAATTGTCACTTCAAAGGAGTATTCGAATCAGAAATCTTATGAATTAAAAGAAATAAGATTTCTCCCTTCTGTCGAAATGACATTGATAATTATTCTGCAATAACCTGAAATAGGGCAGGTATTGGGAGGACAATAGTTCAGGGGATCTTTCGACAAGTCGGAGCAGGCTCCCCTTTCGCAAGGATGACAGCAGCTAATGGATAGACAAGTTATTAATGGGATATCAAAATCGTAAAATGAAGTTTGCTTTTGATTTCATCTGAATTTAGGTAATTTTAGGATTGATAACATATTTAATAATCAATAAGTTATTGGGAATTATTCAATATGAAAATTAAATGTTTGAATCTTTGTTTGAATTGTATAGTAATTAATTTAATCTTATTTTATTCTACCATTTTGCTTGCACAGAATTACAGACTAACACCGGGGGACACGCTAACATCTGTTGTTATTTCCACAGATAGAAAAGTTACTTTCAAGATATATGCTCCCAATGCTAAGCAGGTGATTCTTGGAGGAACCGATATCCCCAATCTTATGAACGCCGGGAAGATGACGAAACAAGAAAATGGAGTTTGGGAAGTAACTGTTGGTCCGGTAGAACCCGGTGCATACCGTTATAATTTTAATGTTGATGGTGTATCAGTAAGTGATCCCCGAAGCCCCGCTGTGAGTGAATCAAATATGAATATATGGAGTCTGTTGTATATATCTGGCGCAGATTATATGGAGACAAAAGATATTCCTCACGGTACAATTTCAGAAGTTACATATTTCTCAAAATCCCTTAATCGTTTTCGCAGAATGCATGTTTACATGCCGCCGGGATATGATAGGAATAATGATAATTATCCTGTCTTATATTTATTGCATGGGGCTTTCGATTGCGATGATTCTTGGTCAACTGTTGGACGAGCTGGATTTATAATAGACAACCTGATTTCAGACAAAAAAGCTGTCCCCATGATAATTGTTATGCCGGCGGGTCATACCGGTCCATTTAGATTTGGAATGCCTGCAGATACATCTCAAAAGAGTGTTGATTTATTTGTACAGGATTTTATAAATGACATAAAGCCTTTTGCGGAAAAGAACTATCGTATTTTAACCGGAAAAGAAAACACGGCAATAGCAGGCCTGTCAATGGGGGGCGGACAAACTTTAGATATAGCCATTCCTCATCTTGATGAATATGCTTACATTGGTGTTTTCAGTTCAGGTGTATTTGGAATTACAGGGAATAGTTTTTTTGGTCCAAACCCGGGCATAACATGGGAATCACGTAACAAAATAACTTTAGATGATCCAAAATTAAAAGAGGGATTGAAGCTTGTCTGGTTTGCAACAGGGAAAGATGATTTTCTTCTGGAAACTTCGTTATCTACAGTAAAAGTATTGAAAAACCACGGGTTTAATGTAATCTTTAATGAATCTTCCGGTGGACATACATGGAATAATTGGAGAGATTACCTTCATGAATTTGCACAGCAATTGTTCAGGTTATGAAAAGAGCATATTATGATTTCGCCAATTCTCAAACAATATCTTTTATGACGAAAAATTATTATTATACATGATGATTTTTCAGCATTAAGAAGGAAATAGTCTTCTTGAATTGCTTAAAATAATTATTCGTTTTTATTTTTAGGAGGAAAAGCCTGCTATGACAGAAGAAATCCAATTCAAATTAAACGGTAAATCTGTAAAACTGACTGTCGACAGCGAACGCATGCTTTTATGGGTTTTACGCACCGACCTTGGTTTAACCGGAACAAAGTTCGGATGCGGTAAAAGCTTTTGCGGTGCATGCACTGTTCTTGTTAACCGGGAAGCAGTAAGATCGTGCCAGACGGCAGTGAAAGAAATCAAAGGTAAAGAAGTGGTTACTATTGAAGGATTGGCAGTAAACAATAAGCTCCACCCTCTTCAAAAAGCTTTTATTGAACACGATGCATTGCAGTGCGGTTATTGTACTCCGGGCATGATAATGAATGCTTATTCCTTCCTGAGGAAATTTCCCGACCCAACCGAAAAAGAAATTATTGAGAACATGAATGATAATTTATGCAGATGCGGCGCACATACCAGGATAATTGATGCTATTCAATCTGCCGCCAAAGAAATGAAAGGAGGTAAATAAAATGAAAGAAGATCACTATATGGATGTTGATTTCAAAGATAATACTTCCAATTTTCAGATTAACCGTCGTAATTTTATTAAAATTACAAGCGCAGGAATATTTATCTTTTTTACAATGAAAGATGTATCGGTCTTTGCTCAGCAGAGCCAGCAACACAGCCTTCCCACAGATTTTAATGCGTTTCTTAAAATAGGTGAAGACGGACGGGTATCGTGCTTTACAGGTAAAATTGAAATGGGTCAGGGAATAATAACATCTTTAGCCCAGATGCTTGCTGATGAACTTGATGTTGAACTTGATAAGGTTGACATGGTTTTAGGTGATACCGATATTTGCCCATGGGATATGGGTACTTTTGGATCAATGAGCACCCGGTTTTTCGGACCTCCCCTGCGTAAAGCTGCTGCTGAAGGAAGAATGGTTATGCTGCAACTTGCATCCGATAAATTAAAAGTGCCCGTAAAAAACCTTGCCGCCTCTAACGGGGTTGTTTTCGAACAGAAAAACAAAAACAATAAAGTAACTTATGCTCAACTGGTAAAAGGTAAAAAAATTAAGAAGCTGCTTACCGAACCTGCAGTAGTTAAAAAGCCTTCTGAGTTCAAAATTATGGGTAAATCATATTCACGCAGAGATGGAAAAGAAAAGGTTACCGGCAAAGCAAAATATTCGTCGGATATTCAGCTTCCAGGAATGTTGTATGCAAAAATATTAAGGCCGCCTGCACACGGGGCTAAAATGCTGGATGTTGATCTTTCCGAAGTAAAGAAAATAAAGGATGTTCAGGTAGTTAAGGAAGATGATTTAGTTGCCGTGCTTCATAAGTATCCTGACGTAGCAGAGATGGCTTTATCAAAAATAAAAGCAAAATTTGATAAATCTAAATCTGACCTTACAGATAAAAACATTTTTGATCATCTGCTTAAAGTTGCTTCCAAAGGTAAAGAAGCCAAATCTGAAGGAAACCTAAAAAGCGGCGAAGAACAATCGGTTAATGTTTTTGATGAAACATATTTTGATGGTTACAAAGCCCATTCTCCTATGGAACCCCATGCGGCAGTGGCGAATATTGAAGGGAAGAAAATAACTATATGGGCATCAACCCAAACGCCTTTCAGGGCCAAAGAAACAGTCGCGGAAGCGCTTGGAATTTCGGAAGATAATGTACGGATAAAACCTCCTTTCTTAGGAGGAGGATTTGGAGGTAAATCCACTAATCTACAGATACTTGAAGCCGCGCGCCTTGCAAAAATAACAGGTAAACCGGTTCAGGTAGCATGGACTCGTGAAGAAGAATTTTTCTTTGATTCATTCCGCCCAGCTGCTGTAGTAAAAATAAAATCTGGCATAAACAAAGAAGGCAAAATAGGTTTTTGGGATTATAATGTATACTATGCCGGTGAAAGAGGTGCTGCAGAATTTTATAATATACCCAATACTAAAACAACAGTTTATGGTTCAGGCATGAGTGGGGATCAGAGTGTTCATCCTTTTGCTACAGGACCATGGAGAGCTCCGGGTAACAGCACAAATACTTTTGCGAGAGAATCACAGATAGATATTATGGCAGCTAAGGCCGGTATTGACCCACTCGAATTTCGGCTAATAAATCTAAGCGATGAAAAGATGAAGACTGTTCTAAAAGCCACGGCTGACAAATTCGGGTGGAAACCTGCTAAGGAACCCAGCGGCAGAGGTTTTGGAATTGCCTGCGCAACAGACGCAGGCACATACGTTGCAGCAATTGCTGAAGTTGAAGTGAATAAAAACAGCGGCGAAATAACAGTAAAGCGGGTTGTATGTACACAGGATATGGGACTGGCAATTAATCCAGAAGGCGCGAAAATCCAGATGGAAGGTTGTATTACAATGGGGCTGGGTTATGCACTGAAAGAAGATATCCATTTCCAAAACGGCGAAATATTAGACTTAAATTTTGATACATACGACATCCCCCGTTTTTCATGGCTGCCAAAAATTGAAACTGAAATATTGGATAACAAAAATGCTGATCCACAGGGCGGCGGAGAGCCGGCAATAGTAGTTATGGGTGCGGTAATTGCTAATGCAATTTATGACGCAATTGGAATAAGATTAATGCAGCTGCCAATGAACCCGGAAAGAGTAAAAGAAGCCATGAAGGGATAAAGACTTTTTTTGATTTCCGCATTATGAATCGCAAGAGTAAATATTATTCTAAGAATAAAGTTGATTTTTCAATTGGGAATGTTAATCTTATACTCGTCCCCTCATTTAATTTACTTCTAATGTCAAATTTTCCACCAAGTAGTTTTGTAAGTTTTGAAGCAATCGTCAGGCCTAAACCTGCACCCTGTGTGGCTCTTGTATAGCCGTTTTCATTTTGCTCAAATGGCTCAAGAAGTCGTGGAATTTCAAGTTCATCAAACCCATTGCCTGTATCTTTAATAGTAATTTCAATCTCTTCATTTATCATGACAGCAGAAACAACAATTTCACCCATCTCAGTATTTTTAATGCTGTTATCTAACAATGCATTTACTATTTTTTCAAATTTCATCCAATCGGCTTCAATATAGACGGGTTCATCGGGTTTTATAAATATAAAATTCAGATTTTTTAGCTCTGCTTCTACTAATCTTTTATTACAAATACTTCTTAAGACGCTGCAGCAATTGATAATATCTTTTTCGATAGTAATCTCACCTGATTCAATCTGGGATACTTCAACGATATCGGTAAAAAGATTCAATATCCTATGAAGAACATCTTTTATGGATATAGACAACTCTTTAATTTCTTCAATCTCACCAGACAGAAGACATTCATTAATAATATCAGAATAACCAACTATTGCATTAAAAGGAGTTCTAATCTCATGCGACATATTTTCAAGGAAAATAGTTTTGAGCTTATTTAGCTGCATTTCTTTTTCATATGCTCGTTTTAGTTGTTCCTGAAACTCGACTTGTTTAGTTATATCCCGCAAGGTAATTATATATATTTTTTCGTTTTCATAAAGGTTAAGAATAACGGATATTTTAGCAGAATAGTTTTGTCCATTTTTGATAAAAACAAATTCATCCTGATCGATATCATCGCTATCTATTTTTCCAAATGAAGGAAGCAGGTTATTTAGGAACTCATTATCAAAGATTTCCAAAATATTTTTCCTGTAATTCATTCCCCTGATAATTCCAAAAATAGAGCAAAAGTTCTCATTTGCATTGTCAAAAAGAAAAGTATCCTCCTTTTTTATAACTACCAATAGAAGGTCAGAGATATTATTGATTATAGATCTAAGTTGAAGCTCTGATCTCTTTATTATCCCATTTTTCAGCACAAGAGAAGTGACATCAACTGCAGTTAAAATAAAATTATCAGCAGACTTCTTATTTCTTGAAAGCGGTTTTAATTTCAGTTCATAATATTTTTCATTCTCATTTGAAACATTTATTATTTTCGACCAGTGAAGATTTCTCTGAAAACAATTTTCAATGGCGCATACATCATCCTGGCCAAGAAAATCGCTGAATGCAGTATAAAAGCCGGAATTATAGAAAGAATCGATATTACAGTTTAAGATTTCTTCAAAAGATTGAGAGATATAAGTAATCTGCCTATGTTCATTAATGAGGATAACAGGAATATCTCCCTGCTCGATAGTATTATAGAGATTATTTATTTTCCTTTCAATCCTTTGATTTTCTTTAAGTGATTTAAATAGAAGGAAATAGAATTCACTCTCCATTATTAAAAGTTTTTCAATAAAAACATTGAAAAGATTTCCCTCAAGCTGCGCATCTTTTTTACAGAAAATCTCGAAAGAAAGATTATCATAATTGTTTATCGATAACATTTCCAAAGTTGAAATCAAATCAGGTTCAGAATCTATTTCATTTATGGAATTATACTTTTCAAGTTTAAATTGGGACGTAAACACTTTATTGGCATAGATAATAATTAATTTATCATTTATTACGGCCAGAGGATTCCCGTCGAGATAGTCGATACTATTTTCCGATTCAAATTCCAAGAGGTGTTTATTCATAAATCCCGGGCTTTTATTTTAACCTTCAAAAGGACAAAAAAATTCTCTTCAGAAGGACTGATTTTTTTTTCATTAGTAAAGTTTATTTTTAGCAATTTATTTAAAAAGTAAATCAACGAATTGTTAATAAATGCTAAATCTGCATTTATATTTTCCGCTATACCCGAGACCAGGTTATTCAAGAAGCTGTTTTCATTAAGAATTTCTTCAGTAATATCATTTTTAGAAGCAGCAATTTTCTGGAACAATTCAAGAAGCCCTTTAAGTTTCTTTTTTTCCAAGTTATTGAAAATTCCAAACCGGTTAACGGTCACGTGGAAAAAGGCAGCAGTGTTACCGGTAACTTCCCTATTATAAATCTCATAATTAAAAACATTTAGAGTATCAAGAGTATCGGGATTGACAGAAGTATGAAATTCCAATCCCTGGATAGAGAATTTCAGGTTAAGTTTATTTTTTGCAGGATATTCCATTTTGTAGATATCCCACTCCAGAACCTTAAGAAGTTCCATAGCAGGTGAAAAAGATGCAGAATCTTTGGTTGATCCGGATAGTAAAGATTTCTCACGAAAAGATTTTGCCCAGGGAAGGATATCCTTTGAGTTATTATTCTGAAGCGCAATATTTGAAATTTTGTTTAGCATTGTTTTTCGATTTATTATCGTAAAAACAATGGAATTATTGAGGTTGTTAGTCTAATTTTATCATTTTATGCTCTGAAGTATAATCAATTATAGTAGGATTTTCAATATGGATAAGGTCCTCAGCAAGTTTTTTAATTCGGTCGACAGATTCTTCAATAATCTGAATATCCTCATTTTTGTTATATTTTTCAACCGACTTTAAATCTTCCTGAAGGTTTTTCACAGCCATTATGAGGGAGCTTAAAGGATTATTAATTTTATGACCGATAGTACAAGCCATTTCCACAATAGCTTTATTGTGTTCAAATTTTTTTAATTCATTCTGGAGAATGCTAATCCTGATTCCGGTTCTAATTCTAGCCAACAATTCCTGGTTTTCGACAGGTTTAACCAAGAAGTCGTCTGCCCCTATATCAAGACCTGTGACTCTATCTTTTAGCGAAGCACGAGCAGTTAGAATAATAAAATAAATTAATTTAAAGGACTCATCTTTTTTTAGGATATTGCATAGTTCCAGGCCATCCATAACGGGCATAGTCCAATCTGCTAAAATCACAACTGGGTTAAAGTCTTTTAAAACATTAAGAGCTTCAACACCATTAGCCGTAGTTTTGGTTTCATAACCATTTTTGACAAGAAGTTTATCAAGAATAAACTGAGTATCTTTCTCATCTTCAACAATAAGCACCTTATATTTTTCCATTTATTTTATCAACCTATTTATCTTTTCCAGGAACAAGTTAAAATCAGTAATGGGTTTTAGAATAAAATCATCTGCCAGGCTTTCATCTAAAAACATGTTCATTTTTACATCTGGTGAAAAAGCAGTAATCAGCAAAATGGGTATGAACTTTGAAATATTCTGTTTAATATGTTTAGTTAACTGAATTCCGTTTACTTTAGTTCCATTAATAGAAGAATTTTTGAGACTAATATCCATAATTACAAGGTCAAAATCATCAAATTGCAATTTATTAATTATCACATCACCATCTTCCAGAATTAAAAAATTAAAGCCAGCCCTTTTTAATAGAAAACTGTAAAAATCCTGAGTAAAGGGATCATCTTCAACAATTAAGATATTTTTCATTTTTTATATTTAACAATTATACTAATTCGTCTGTTTACCGTATTATAAGGATCCTCAACATCACGTAACCGTTTATCAGCATATCCTCTAACTTCGTCAATTCTGTTCGTATTTAAACCTGCACTTACAATAATCCGTCTGGCGTTATTTGCTCTATCAGCACTAAGTTCAAAATTGGAATAACCAGGGTTTGAACCGACAAAAGGTCGAGAATCAGTATGGCCTTCGATCACGATCATATTTGGAATTTTAATTAATTGAAGGGTTATTTTCTCAAGTAATTTTTTAGCAGGTTCTTTAAAGGTGGATGTCCCGACATCGAAGAAAATATAATTTTGTGTATCGATTAATTCTATCCTCATTCCCTCATCAACAAATTCAACTTTTATCTGATCCATAAGGTTATGAAAGTCGGGGTTTTCGTCAAGTTCCGAGAGGATTTTTTCTCCCATTTTTTTTAATTCCTCTCTATCGTTTTCATTTTTTTCATCTTTTGAACCGCCACTGATGTTCATAATTGTATTAGACTGTCCTTTTAAGATATTTTTTCCACCATTAGAAAAGCCAACTGGATTTTTGAAATAATGAGCAACCGCTTCTTTTACACCATTATCCTGGCCCAGAACCCATAATACAATAAACAGAGCCATCATTGCAGTGACAAAATCAGCATAAGCAACTTTCCAGGCACCACCATGACTGCCGGAATGTTTCTTTATCTTTTTAACAACAATTGGGTTAAATCTATTAAGTTCCGACATTTGTTTTTGACCGGATATAACTTTCTAATTCTGAGAATGTAGGGCGTTCATCGGAAAAGATTGTTCTTCTTCCAATTTCAACAGATATTATAGGCGGATTTCCCTTTGCATATGCGACGACACAGGCTTTTATAGTTTGAAGCAGGCGAAGTCTTATTTCAGCGTCATGTTCAAGTGCAGCGGCAACCGGATTTACAAAACCATACGCAAGAAGAACGCCAAGAAATGTTCCAACCAGAGCCGCAGCAACGTGTTCACCAACAACCTGGGCACCCTGATCAATAGAACTCATAGTAATAATAATTCCAAGTACAGCAGCCACAATACCTAATCCGGGTAATGAATCTCCAACTCTTGCCACAGTTGCTGCTACTGGTTTAGATTCAATTTCAAAAGTTTCAATTTCCACATCCATTAAACCTTCAAGTTCATGTGGTGGTACACCACCAGAGAGCATAACCTTCAAAGTATCACAGAAGAAATTTCTAATAAACGAATTATTAATAAACTTCGGATTTTTAGAAAGTATGTCACTCTGATCCGGGTTTTCGATATGTTTTTCTATTGACAGTAATCCATCTCTTTGAGCCACAACAAACAAATCGTTAAAGGATTTTAGCAGTAACAAATAATCTTCCTTCGAATAATGGTCAGGTTTTAATAATTTTGGAATTTCAGTTAAGACTTTCTTTAACAGACTTAACGGCGCAGAGATTAAAAGGCCACCCACGGCTGCACCTACTATGACAATAAATTCTGCATACTGTAGCAATAAAATTAAATTTCCGCCAGCTATCAGAAATCCTGTTAGAACAGCAAAAACAACTGCAGCAATACCGATTATAATAAACATGTTTTTTAATTTTTCAATTTACTTATTTCATTTATAATGTATAGGATCTGTTCACATTTAAGACTAACATAAGTCCAATCAATGTCAGTATAATAAAGTTTGGCTTCAACATCAGCGCTTAAATCGCTGAGTTTCGGAAAACCAATTGTTCCTCCAGCTCCTTTTATTTCATGAATAATAAGATGCACCTGTTCAATGTTTTTATTTTTAACAGCATTAATCAGTTCATCATTCTTGTTTTGAAATGAATTCAAGAAAAGTTTAATAAAATGTTTACGCATTTCAAGCTTATCATTATCCGAAATAAGGTAGGCATATTTTGTAACCTTAAGAAAGTTCTGCCCCATAACCTCATTAACAGTTTTAATAATAACATCCTTATGAAGAGGTTTAGTCATTACTTTATCTGCACCATTCTCGATAGCAGCTAGTACATTTCGCTTATCAGTATTAGCACTTATGACAATTACAGGAATATGTTTTATATCATTAAGCACTTTTATGACCTGAAGCATTTTAATACCGTCAATATTAGGCATTAACAGATCTAAAAATATCAAGCAAGGTTTAAATTCAACAGCCTTCTGAATACCCTCAAGACCATTAGAACACGTAACAACATCTATATTAAAGTCAGTAAAAAAAGCCTTTAACTTCTGGCAAATAACTTCGGAATCATCGACGACAAGAATTACTTTTTTTCCCTCATCCATCCAGTTTTTTTCCAAGTTTGTTAACTTTTAAATTACTGACATCAATCTTAATATCTTTGGCCTGCTTTGCTGCATTTATAGTTTCTTCTTTAATTTTTTCAAAGACCTCGGCCCTGAATATCGGCACATCTGCCGGAGCTACAATACCCAGTTTAACCTGAGTATCAGAAATTGAAAGAATTTTAATTCTTATTTCTGAACTGATGACTATTTCTTCATCTTTTTTTCTTGTTAGAATGAGCATAGCAAACCTTATATAATTTATTCTCTGAATAAGCTGTAATTTAAGCTATATTCTTCAAAATCAAATATTTTTTGAAAACCTTTTTTTTCATTTTGATTAATAAAAACAGGTGCTTTAAGGTTAACTACAATCTGCAATGGATCCCTGTTCATGTTTACAATTCCAAATGATTCAAAATCATCGTCATACTTATAATCAACTTCTAGAACCCTTGTCCCGACCAAAGGGAAAGCGATTTCCGGTTCATCAATAGAATTAAGCCAATAAAAGAATTCATCATTTGATTTTATTAACAGATATTTTTTAAGCTGTTCAAAACCAAATAACCCTGATTCAAAGAAAATGATTTTATCAGAATCAAATTCAATCTCGCCAAATTTAATTGTAGTTATTTTCATATTATTATTTTTTTATTATTACTAAATCAACTCTTCTATTAAGTTTTCTTCCTTGTTCAGATTCATTAGAAGCAAGAGGTTTAAATTCTGCGTAACCTACTATTGATATTTTATCAGCAGACAACTTTTCTTGTGTAATTAAATGATAAGCAGTATTTAATGCTCTTGAGACAGATAAATGCCAATTAGAAGGAAAAGAAGCCGTGTTAATAGGAACATTATCGGTATGTCCTTCTATTCTAATATCATTTGGAAGCATTTTTAAAATTGACGCTAGGCGCCCGAGAATTTCCAACGAATTTTCATTCAAATCAGCACTACCAGATTTGAATATAATATCTTCAAGAATATGTATAGTTACACCCCTTTCATTTTCCTCGACACCAATAACCTTATCATAACCATATCTTCTAATTATAGATTCAAAATCACTTTTAAGATTATGGAGAGGTGAAATTTCTTTTGAGCTTACAGCGGAAGTATTAATTATCCTTGATGAACCAAAAGTACTGCCAATAGCAGAAATAAAATTCTGGTATTTTTTTGAATCAATATTTGAAATAGCGTATAAAATAATAAATAATCCAAGTAAAAGGGTTATCAGGTCAGCATACGTGATTAAATATCTGTCCTTATCGGACTCTTCATGAGATATATCATCCTCGATAATCAGATGTCTAGCATTTCTACTTGATTTTTTTGAGCTAGCATTGACACTAATCGTGTTTTTACTATCGATGGGATCTCTCCACTCAGTAAAGCCAGGGTTCCTTCCAGTGAAATCTCCATCATATGTTTCTCGTCTATGTGACATTTTTTTAATTTATCCGAAATTGGTAACCAAAGAATATTAGCACTGAAAACTCCCCAAAGGGTTGCGATAAATGCCGTGGCAATATTTTTAATTAAGTAACTAGGGTCAGTTCCCGCAGTTCCTGCATTTGCCAGCGTCATAATCAGCCCCATAACCGTACCTATTATTCCCATCGTAGGTGCATATCCTCCCATTTTTGAGAAGATAAGAATATTCATAAAATGACGGTCCTGCAGAGCTTTCATTTCAAGCTCAACTAGTTTCTCAATTCCCTCTGCATCAGTACCATCCAGAAGGTAGCGTAGAATTTTTCGGGGGAAAAAATATTCAACTTCGTTTATTCTTTTTTCAATTGAAAGAAGACCTTCTTTCCTTGTTATTATCGAAAAATCTACAAAATTGTTTATCAGTTTAGTCAGATCATAATCGTGCGGGAAATAACTAATTATAATTAATCTATAAATCTTTCTGAAATTTTCGAATCCGAACCCGATAATAATGGCTGAAAATGTCCCACCAAAAACTATAATAAGCGCAGGGAATAAAAATAGCGCTTTAAAAGATCCGCCTTCAAAAAGAAAAGCACCAAAAATTGCAAAAACACCTAATAACAGGCCATTTATGGTACCAAACCTGAATTTCAGAAACTGCTTATCCACGTGACTCACGTTGTTATATAATCCATTAACGTTTTAGGAAGAATTGTGGCTGCAACTTTTAAAGATTGTTGAAGAACATTATCTTGATTTTGCAAATCAATAACTGCCTGGGCCACATCAACAGATTGAACCTGAGATTCCATACCAGTGAGAACCGCTGTATGTGCAGTTAACAGGTCATTAGTGCTCGAAAGCTGGTCAGAAGTGTTACCAGCAGCCGCTAGTTTATCAAGTATATGAGAATTAAAATCGCTTACAGCTTGTACTTGTGCATCTGTAGGCAGAGTTCCGCTTCGTAATTCGTCTCTTATTGCAACCAGAGTATTGAAAATATCAGTTGTTTGATTAGCTGTTGCAGTTAAAGCCTGTGGGGTTGTTCCCTCCTGAACAGAAGACAGATCAAGATTAAAATTAATATTATTAGTCGGGGATTTTATGTTCAGACTAGTATTGCTGCTATTATCTATAGAAACCAATTGTTTATTAGTAGGATCAAATTTAAGAGTGCTGGCAGCAGGTGGTGTACTGAATACCGATGCCCCGGTGGAATCTTTAATATCATAATTTAATGAGTATGTATCGGTAGCAGTTTTTGTATAGGTTAAATTCAAATCATAAGCATTACCGGCGTTATCATACACTTTTGATGAACTATTAGTTACTGTCCCGTTTGAAGCAGCAGAATCAAAGGTGCCGGTTTGCTTAACTATTGTGCCAAATAGTTCAGTACCAGTAATATTTATTTTCTGTACAGAATTTGAAGAAACTCTCACTGATTGAACCCCCGAATTATTGACTTGTGTAAGGACAGATTTTGAATCAGAAGATAGCGCGTATGGTTTGTTTGAAAAGTCTGTGCCTCCAAAAATATATTTGCCGTTGCTCTGAGAATTTGCAGAATCCAAAATCAAATTTAATGAGGAGTCAATTTGGTCAGCAAATGTATTTAAATTTCCATTTACAGTAGCGTTCTGCGCACTGGTCATGCTGCTCATAACATTCACAACTTCAGATTGAATATTTTCCATTTCAGTATTCGTTTCCTGGTTAAAAGACAAACTATCCTGGACATTCTGAGCATAGACATTTGTCTGCGCAATTTGATTGTTCAGATTAAGTAGTTTTGCCGTTCCGGCAGGATCGTCAGAGGGTGTGTTTATTTTTGACCCCGTACTTATCTCCTCTCTTAATTTATCTTCATTTGTCCTTGTTATATTAAGGTTATAAAGAAAACCGCTCGACATCATTGCGTCAGATATTCTCATTTTAAGTTACCGTTGTTAATAATGTTTGTAAGCATTCATTGGCCACTTGAACAAGTTTGGCCGATGCTTCGTAAGATCTTTGGTACATTAGGATATTGGACATTTCTTCATCGACTGAAACTCCTGAATATGAAGATTTTTGAGTAGCAAGTTGCTGTTGAATCAAACTTGTCGCCGTTACAGATTGATCAGCAGACTGCTTTTTTGTTCCAATCTGACTAACTAGAGAAGAATAAGTATCCTGAAGGGTTTGCCCATTAATCAGAGGTTGACTTGAAAGATCAGCAATCTTAGCGGCAATATCGCCATTGCCACTGGTTCCATCCGAGGAAACAGCTATTTTATTAGTATCAGCTACAATAGCCGGATTTATTTTCAGAACTCCGTTATTGTAGCTGTCAAAAAAATTAATATTGGTACCTGAAGGATTTTCAATATTAGTACCACTCTGGTGAACTGCATTTACCTGTGAAGTAAATGTTGAAAATACCTGGTCCAGAGTAGCTAAATCATTAGGAATTTCATTTGAATAAATATCAGTATCGGCAAAAAGATCGCCGCTATTCAGAACAGCCGAAACATTATTTTTTGAAACAATTGTCGCCTGCCCATTATTATCAGAAACACTAAACTGATTTGCATTTTCCTTATCACATGCGAAAACGCCACCTATGGAAATAGTAGCAGAATTATTATTATCATAACTTACAGTAATGTTTCCCATTTTGCTGAGATCGTCAATGACCTTATCTCTCTGGTCAAGCAAATCATTTGGAGACTGTCCAGCTGAGGTAAACTGGAAAATCTGGGCATTTAGCTGCTGCACTTGTTTCAAATCATCATTAAGTGTGCCGACCTTAGTTTTCAGGTCAGTCATAATGTCAGATCTGGTTTGAGTTAAGCTAGAATATACACTTGAAACCTGGTTAGATAAACTCTCTGCAGAGCTAAGAACATTTTGTCTCAGCGCCGTAGAATTGGGAGTTACTGCTAACTGCTGCCAGGAATTGAAAAAATTATTCATCAAAGTTGAGATACCGGAATCAGATGGTTCTGAAAATGAGTCTTCAATTTGTCCCATTAATTCACTTCGGTTACTACTTTCGGAATTTTTGGGGTTATTTGATCTGATTTGATTATCAGTGAATGAATCCCTAACCCGGGTAATATCTTCAATTTTAATTCCAGCTCCCCAGACAAAACCTCCTGCCACATTGGGAGTTTCAGTTGTTAAATTTACCTGTTGCCTGGAATAATCCGGATTTGCAGAATTTGCAATATTATTTGAAGCAACTTCAAGAGCGCTCTGATACACTCCTAAACTTCTTGTCGAAATATCAAATATACTGCCTAGACTCATTATATTTTTCTATCCAATAAATTTTTATTATTGTGAATTATCGATATAATTAACTCTTTTATAAAATTGCGTGATTGATTTATTAGTAATCCATTCAGTCGGTTTTTTTCGGTTATTTGTCCTGCGAGAATCTTTAACGATTTCATGATTTTATTTAATTTAATTGTCTCTTTTGCTCCTGAAGGAAGAACATCGACTAATTTTTTAATAGAAAACGAAGAAAGGTTCAAATTGTTTCTTTCGGAAATATTTTTTATTAAATTCTGTTGGGTTTCCAGGTTTGATTGAATAGAAGCCAAACGTTTCTGCTCTATATCCAGAAAAAGTTCCATATTAGGAAGATCACCTGCAATTAGTGCTTTCTGGTAGTCAGTAATTACCACAAGAAGTGAATTTAGGTTTTCTTCCTGCTGTGCCAATAAATTAATTAATTCATTCATACTTTAACACTTAGATTATTGAAATATCCGATTACTCTGGAAACATAATTTTTGGTTTCATCATAAGGTGGCACTCCATTATATTTATCAACAGCGCCGGGACCGGCATTATAAGCTGCCAGAGCAAGCTTCACATTTCCATTATATTGTCGTAAAAGACCTGACAAATATTTAGTCCCTCCAAGGATATTTTCCCTTGGATCCCATACATTCTGAACCCCCATATCCTTAGCAGTAGAATCTATAAGCTGCATAAGTCCCTTGGCATTTGCTTTTGAATTCGCCCTAACATTGCCGGCTGATTCAGTCAAAATCACGGATTTTATTAGATTTTTATCTACTCCATATGCTTTGGAAGCATCATCAATAATATTATCAAAATTATTTACTCTCTGAAACGAGGAATCAGAGGGCTGGACAGAATGTATTTGTGGGTCACTTATAATTTTAATTGGATCAGCCGTATCAGTTTTTTCAGCGGGGGCATTTAAATCTTCCCCAGTCAGTTTCTTATATAACATTTCAGCTATACCTATTCCTTTCCCACTACTTATTTTGGAGGCCATTTGCTGTTGGAAAATTGAATCAAAGTAATCACCCCCATAGCTTTCATCGCCACCGGCTATCTCTTTGGCATCAGAAGTCATACTTTTCAGCATCATTGAGGTGAGTAAGCTTTCAAAATCCCTGGCAGTTTTTTTGAGTTTAATCTTTTTAGCATCATCCATGTTGTTTTTTATTTCCGGAGTAGTACTAATATGATTTAAATCGCTGCTAGTTTTTAATTCTAAAGTTTTCATCAGAGTATAACCAATTCTGCAATTAATGCCCCAGATTCCTTAAGGGCCTGGAATATTTCAATTATATCCTTAGGAGAAACCTTTAAAGAATTCAGCGCTGAAGCAACCTCCTGTACAGTTGAAGCACCATTTATGACAACTGCATTTGCAGAATCCTGGACAACATATGGTGTGAGGTTATTGACAACCGCGGTTTGACCGTTAGAAAACGGCCCTGGTTGAGAAATAATCGGATTGGATTTTACTGTAAGATTAAGACCGCCATGTGAGATAACCACAGGTTTGATGGTCACATTGCTACCAGCTACAATTGTCCCGGTTCTTTCATTGAGTACTACTTTTGCCAAGTAATCAATTTCCACTTTAAGCCCTTCAAGTTCAGAAATAAACGCAATCTGATTATCAGCTTTATTGGCGGGTATTTTGATTTTAATTTCAGCTTCATCCACTGATAATGCAGTTTTATTGCCAAACTTTGCATTTATGGCATTTGATATATTGATAGAAGTTGTAGCATCCGGGTTCTTCAGAAACAGTACCAGGTCCTGCGATGAATTAACTTCGGGTTCAAGAAGTTGTTCCAATATTCCGCCATTGGGCACTCTTCCAGTAAGTGAATGATTTTTAGAAACTCTGCTACCGCTGGACGTATTAAAATCAAATCCTCCAATTGAGATAGAACCTTGAGACATAGCATAAACCTTTCCATCTATTCCGGATAAAGGGGTCATTAAAAGAGTCCCGCCAAGAAGACTAGTTGCATCTCCCAATGAGGAAACATTCACGTCAAATTTAGCTCCTGGTTTTAAAGAAGAATTAAGTGTTGCAGTAACTATTACTGCAGCGACATTTTTTATTCTAGTGTCAGCTTGCGGAACTGTAATTCCGAATCTTTTGAGCATGCTAGTTATTGATTGAACCGTAAAAGTTGAACGATAACTATCCCCCGTTCCAGCAAGTCCCACAAGAAGACCATAGCCAATAATTTGTTTTGAATCATTAGTGCTGAAATATGCAATATCCTTAATTCTCTGGGGATAAAGATTTGCAGCAATTAATAGAATCAATAATAGTTTGTTCATATTTCCTCTAAAAAACCCAATGAAGGAATTTAGTAAGCCAACCGGGATGCTGACTCTCATTTATCATCCCATTTCCCTCAAAAGATATTTCTGCTTCTGAAATATTATATGAGAGAACTGAATTATCGGCATTGATATCAGATGTTCTAACAATACCCCTTATTTTTATGGTTTGTTCTTCCCCGTTTATTACAATTTTCCGGCTTCCTTTTATAACCAGGTTTCCATTCTGAAGGACAGAATCAATTGTAGCGCTAATTTTAGTTTGAATCATACCGGTAGTTTTAGTAGTTCCGGTACCGGTGAATTGGTTATTTGTACCAGCAGTAATATTTGCTCCTGGTATTGGGTTCTTTCCTAATGTACCTGTTGCCGTCAAACCTAATGTACTTGTTCTTCCGGTGTTTGTTTCAGCATTGTTAGATGCCTGCGAAGATTCCACAACCAAAATAGTAACCGCATCACCCACCTTATTAGCTTTCTGGTCAGAGAATAGAGAAAATAGAGAATTCTGCCTCATATCCTGGGCATTTAAAGTGATGAAACAAAACAATAATACGAAAGGGAGAATTTTATAATTCATTCCATTACCTCAACAGTAGAGTAATTTATTACCTTAGCCTTGAATTGTTTTTTATCCGGGGACATAATAAAAATACAATCCCCTTCGGCACCATTCTGACGAGCGACCGCCTCAAAAGAAACAGTTACACCATTTAGATTATATTCAGCGGTTATTCTGTCACCATTCTTAACAACGGGTACTCTTAAAAGATCTTCATAGAATAGAATTTGACCCGGGCGAAGATTAGATCTACTCATAAATGCTGCAATTTGAGCAGAAATTTCCACAGGTTTCTTTTTAAATAACGCGATATCAACAATTTCTATCATACAATCGCTCTGTTTCAATTGACTATTTCTATCAACTTCTCTTATACATATATATACATCTTTAAACAATTTAATCCTGACGGAGATATATTTCTCTGTAATAACGCCTCTTTTCTTTATCAACACAGGTACAAGTGCAATATTATTATTTACAGAAATACTTTTTGAGGAAGAGAAGACTACAGAATCAAATTCATTCAGAGACTTTGTAAATTCAATTTCTATTGATTTATACCCACTATATGTTCTCATAAGTGCAGAAGTAATATCTTCTTTTAATTTTCCACCAGGAGAAATAACAAATGACAAAAGGCTGAATAAAAAAGCCATTATCATTTTAATTGCCTTTCAGATTATTAGCCATAGTCATCATATCTTCAACAGTCTTAACAGTTTTAGAATTTATTTCATAAGCTCTCTGCGCAGTTATCATAGAAATCATCTCTTCGACAATATCTACATTGGAAGACTCAAGGTATCCCTGATTTATTTCTCCATAACCATTTGCCCCGGGGGTACCGACTAAAGGTGAACCGGAAGCCGGAGTTTCCACATACAAGTTATTTCCTATAGCATCAAGACCAGGAGAGTTCATAAACCTAACAAGTTCTAAATGGCCCAAACTTTCTGATCCTCCCCCAACAGTATTACCGGTTATCTGACCATCTTTTCCTATTGCTACACTTAATACATTCTGATCCACAGTTATTTCAGGATCTAATTCATAACCTGATGCATTAACAATTTTGCCTTCCGCATTTGCCTGAAACGTTCCATCCCTTGTATAGGCATAAGTTCCATCAGTTCTTTTCAATTGAAAAAACCCATCACCCTGAATAGCCAAATCTAATTGGTTGTTTGTGGCCGTTATATCTCCTTGTGAAAAAACTTTGAGTGAAGAAGAAGGAGCTACTCCATTACCGACCTGGATTTTAGAAGAGGCGGCATCATTTACGCCTGGAGTAGTTGTTGACAACGGATTAACGGCGACCTCCTGATACATCAGGTCCTGAAACTCCGCCTTATTTTTTTTAAAACCAGTTGTATTTACGTTAGCAATATTATTTGAGATTACCTCAACGTTTAGCTGCTGGGCATAAAGACCTGATGCTGCAGTTCTTAAAGCTCGGGTTGACATTTATAACTCCTTAGGTTTTACCAATTTCGTTAGCATTCTGTAATGATTTATCCAGAAAATTCATAATTTTGTATGCGGATTCGTAATCTTTATTTTTCTGAATCATTGATTCCATTTCAGCTACTGGATTAACATTTGACTGCTCCAGGTAGCCCTGGGAAATAGTGTAATCGTTTTCATCTGCTATTGTAGATTCATTACCTGGTTGAAAATTCAACCCGGAGGTTCTGTCCATTACATCGGCTTTGTTTTTCGTTTGAATTAACAAAGTATCAATTTCATTATCGCCTATTTTAATAATGCCATTTTTTGAAACAGTAAGTTTTTCATCATCATTTATTATATTCTGAGAGATATTTATTTCGCCTTTTTTTCCAAGCACTTTATTACCCTGGTCATTTACCAAATAACCATCACTATCTAATTTAAACTTGCCATCCCTTGTCAATTGTTGGCCATCATCAGTTTGAAGTGTAAAATATCCATCTCCAGAAATAGCGACATCAAGTGGATTAGAGGTTGCAACTATTTCCCCCTGAATATGATCAGTAACCTGTTTAATCTCAGAAGTTCCTGTTGAGTTTAAAACTTCTATAAAAGGAACCTGTCTTTTAAATCCAACAGTATTTATATTGGCAATGTTATTGGCTATAACCTCAATGTCTTTCATTTTTGTTTCAAGGCTTCGGCCAGTAAAATAAATTCCTTTTATCATAACGTTTACACCATTTTTATTTTATTATTCCCAATCTTTGTTAATTCAAGGGATTTTAGTTCAGCAGCAAGATATAATTCCCCTTTAGCAATTTTTAATTCTTTAGCTGATTTTGAAATTTCCCTCTCATGCGGGCTCAGAAAAACGGCATTCTTTTTAAGATTAGTTCTTATTATGGACAATTCATTTTTTTCTCTTCTGATTGGTTTTTCAGCCCTAACCGAAGATATATTTTCTTTAAGAAATCTGCTTTTATTTTTTTTAATTATTTTTTCCTTTTTCAAAATCAGGTAAAAGCCAGAAATGATCATTGCTAGAATTATTGAAGCAAATTTATATTTCAATCCTGGGCTTAGAATATCTTTAGTGCCAGCATTCAAGTCCTCTTTATTTGAGGTTCCCCAACCTGCATTTATTTCAACCGGTTTATTGGAGGTTTTATTCTGATTCTCCTGAACTTTGTTTATTTGTTCCTGGAGAAGCTGGCGGATATTGACAGAGTCCTTTGAAGTCGAAATAGAATCAACAGTATTTGTTTGGGCATTTATACGTATAAAGATCATCAAAAAAACAAGTAATAATTTCTTCATTGCCGTACCCGTCTTTTAAGAGGAAAGGTTAAAATTATTGATGATCCGGAATTTTTTATGTTTTCCAAGAAGATACTCCCCTCATGCTTACCCATAAAGTTTTTTAACAATTTATATTCCTGGCAGATTTCATCATCCTTTTCCGGATCTTTAAGTTTTTTTGTTAAAACTACTCTAACCTGAATAGAAATATCCTTATACTTGGTTTGAATCAATATCCCCCCACCTTTTGATTTATCACTATTTCTAATTATTGAAAAAATATTCGAGAATATTTGGTTCAAGTAAACAGAATTGGATAAAATAGAGGGAATATTTTTATCAAGATTAAGCAGGCATTCATATTTTTCTGATTCAAGAGACGACGAGATCATATTAAAATAATTAATCAGGGCATCGTTGATATTTACAGAATTCAACTTTAATTTACAGTCCTGAATATTAGCGAATTTCAAAACTCTATTAACAAGGTTCTCAACTTTCTTTACTTGATCCTTAATATTAATAAGGAAAGGACTATTTAAGTCATCCGAATTAAGGAATTCGGCATTACTCAAGATAATCTGAAGGGGAGTTAATATTTCCTCAACAATACCCGAAGTAAGTTCACCAATAGCTGAAAGTTTAAAATCGTTTGACAACTTTGACTGATACAAATGGAGTTCATTATACAGTAATTTCAATTCCTTTTCTAAAATCATTTTTTCGGATTTAATAAAGAATAGCCTAAATATATTCTCAATAATATCGATATGACTGTTTATTTTAACCTCGGATATGCCTTGTTCCAGTTTAAAAACGATGAGTTTTTTCTTTAGATCCTCCCGACTATGATATAACAGGTAATTGGTTGAGGTTCCATTTATTTTTGTTGATTTCGGATCAGGTAAAATTTTGGGTTTCCCTGTTTCTATTAGCCAATCAATAAGAGCATCTTTATGTACTGAACTAACGAATGAATTTAAATTATTGGAAATTTGATTTACTTCACTATAAGTCCTCTTATCTTCATTATAGATAAATAGTCCTAATTCAGAATTTCCCAGATATTTTTTCATAAAAACGGATGTAACTATGATCAAATTATCTATATCAGAAGATTCGGCAGTTATATTGAGGTAATTCGGAAAAACAGGATTATTGGAAAGGGGGGGAAAATCATCTTTACCAGCAAGCCTAAATTGTCCATTTTTTTTAATTTGTCCATTCAGAATAGGTAAATAATTATTAAATTCCTCAAACTGTATGTTTTTATTTTTAATAACTCTCAAATTATATGACTCACTAATTCTATTTGCAGTTTAATTGAATCCTTGAAATTATTTACATAATTATTCAAGTCATCATCATTATTGAATCCAAAGATTAATTTTGAATGATTTGTGAAATTCATATTACCATCCCATGAAAATTTTCCGGTATCAAGAGCCTGTGTCATATAATCAGCCAAATGAATAATTGAAGAAAGCACCTGGCTGTTTTTTGAATTTTCAGGGTTATGATGGAAAAGAATTCCATCACAAATGGTTTCGGGAAAATTCCAACGATCAACAAGAAAGTTACCAATCTGTTCATGTGTCATTCCCAGTATTTCAAGTTCAGCATCATGATAAGACATATTTCCAGTTTGAGTTAGCTCACAAATGGTGACAAAATTAGAATGAAAGAACTTATGAATTATAGAAATACCAATGTCATGCAAAAATCCTGCAACAAAGGCTTCGCTTGAATTAGGAAAGCCTAAATTTTCGGAAATATTTTTAGTTAGTGTCCCGGTTAAAAAAGAATGGAGGAAGAACTCTTTCTGGCCGAGGTACACATCTGATTTATTTTTAAAAGCTTCAATTAATGATAGAACAGAAATAATGTTTTTAATTTCCGCAAATCCCAGAATTAGTATGGCAAATTCAACAGAAGTAACTTTTCTCTGAAGGCCATAAAAGGGTGAATTGGCAACCAACAATATTTTCGAAACCAGACTTTGGTCCCTGGAGATTACTTTATTTATCTCAGACACATTAATATTTTTGTTGTCAAAAAGTTTAAGAGCCTCAGAGATTACTTTCGGAATAGGAGGGAGGTTGTAAATATTCATTAAGACAAGCTGAGTCTTTTCCCTTTTTATATTAATTGGTTGAATGGTACAAGTCATAATTTTATTTTATTAGTGAATCAATTTGGTTTCTGAATAGTTTTTCATAACTGTCAACAAATTTATTGAAATAGGATAGATCCCCCAGGTTAAGGATATTTATGACCTGCTCGTCTAACTGGTAATTATTATCCCATCCGAAATTATCTATTCTAAAACGCTGTGTCATATAATCAGCCAGATGGACAATAGCGGCGAGTTCTTTATTATTCTCTGCCTGAGAAGGGAAATGATGATATAGAATTGTTTCGCCCAAAACAGTAGGCAGATTCCACTTGTCGGTTAAAAACTGTCCGATTTCCTGATGAGTTATACCCATAACACTTTTTTCAGCATTTAAATGCCTCATTTCCAATCCATTTGTAAGGGAACATATTTTAAGGAATTCATCATTAAAATATCTTTGTATAACAGCGATTCCCAGGTCATGCAACAGGGCGGCTGTAAAAGCTTCGCCGGATCTGGGATAGCCGAGTTCGTCGGATATCCTTTTAGCGGCTGTAGCAGTAACAATAGAATGAAGCCAATAAGACCGTTTATTCCAGTTTGAATCATTTTTGCTTTTGAAAGACTCAAACATTGAAAGTGCAGTAACTATATTTTTAATATGATCAAAGCCAAGAATTACAATTGCGAATTCTATTGTAGAAACTCTACGTGGAATGCCGTATAGGGGGGAATTTGCGATTGTCAGAACTTTTGCCACAAGCCCCTGGTCATTACTAATAACTTTCCCAAGTTCTGATGCACTTGTCATTGGGTTATCCAAAAGTCTTGCTACTTCAAAAACAATAAGGGGCACAGAAGGTAAATTTCTAATACACTGCAAATAACCAAAGTAGTTTTGCCTTTTTTTATCTATTTCCTGAAGTTCAATAATCATTTAAACACAACAAGCTGGATTTTAAGATTGATATAATACGTGAGTGAACCTGAGAAACCCTTGACACAGTAATGTCAAGAATTTTGGCGATCTCTTTATAGTTCATGTTTTCATAATAATAAAGAGTGATGATTAGTCTATCCCTTTCATCTAATTTTTTTATTGCTTTAACGAGCATTTCTTTAGCTTCATTTTTTTCCAAGGTAGCATCTGGTATTTCAGAATCATCAGGAAGAATTTCACAAAGAGAATAATTATCATCTTCATGGACAGGATAATTGAGAGATACATTGGTATAAACGATATCAGTATTGGGATCCGTATTGAGTGATCTTGGTTTTATTGATAGTTTTCTTAGTTCATCAATTATTTTCCCCCTAATCCTCTGGATTCCGTAAGTTTCAAATTTTGTTCCGAATTCAGGATCAAATCTATCAATCGCTTCACTTAATCCTTCAATTCCAAACTGGAAAAAATCCCTTTCGTCAAGTATGTTATAATCTATAAACTTGGAATTATGAATTACATAATGAACAAGTTTCAGATACTTAATAACAATCTTTTTCTTAAGTTCGGGGCTTGGACTCATTTTATATTGGTTCCACAACACAGCTGTTTCCATATTATTGTTTTCCGGAATTTGATTTTAATAAGTTCTTGTTTTTATTGATCGAGGTTTTGTTTATAGATCTCAGGAAGAAAAGCATAATAAAGTTGAACATTATTGTTACTGTAACGAAAATCAGTAAAGACCTGAGCAATACTTCCTGAATGGGAATATTCAACCTGGCGAAGAATATTAGTGCGAGGCAAAAAACTATTAGTCCTATATTTAATATTATTTTACTCATAGCTTTAAAAAAGCAACAATTATACCAGTGAAAAGGTTTTCAAATGTTTTAATTAGTAAGTAAATGCAGATCAGCTTTGGCTAATATTGGCCAGGTGATTGATATCTAATATTTTATTTACGATATCTGAAATTGCAAATTTAGCCGAAGAATTTATTTGCCTAACAGAAAGGATATATTGTTCCTGAACAGATCTGGCGGCTTCAATATCTAATGGAATTGTGCCCAAAAGGAGTAAATCCTTTTTGAGAAAATGGGAAGCGGCGGTATTAAGATTATTGAATGCAGTTGTTCCACTCTCCTTATCGAGACATTTATTAACAACAACTAAATTTTTACCAGAATAGCAGTTTTTTAGGAGAAGTTTAATTAATACATATGCATCCATGACCGCAGTAGTTTCCGGAGTAGTAATAATACAATTAGTACCGGCGTATGCGATAGTAGTAAGGACATTTTTATTAACGCCTGCTCCTAAATCGATTAATACCAGATCATATTCTATTGAAATTTCATTAATTCTAGTATATAGAGACTCAAAATCAATACGCTCATATTCTGTCCCTGAATCTCCAAAAATAAAATGCAGGTTATTATCATATTTAGTGATAATATTTCTGAATAGTTCCCTTTGGCTAAGAAAATGCCCGATAGTTTTGACAGGTGCAAAATTAAGGAGAAGATGAGAATTCCCCAGATTTAGATCCAAATCAATAAGCAGGACTTTTTTTTTAGCAGCTAAAGAAAAAGCAAGATTCATTGAAATGAAAGTTTTCCCGGTTCCTCCTTTACCAGATGAAAATGTGATAATATTATTTCCAACGGAGAGCAGTTGTTTTCTGATCTGATTATTGAGATCGATTAGTCGTTGTGCCTGACCGCTCATGTAGTTAATCTGCCCCTATAAGTAATGTTGGCAATAAAATCAGCATTCGCAGCTATAATATCATCGGGGATTACTTGTCCATTTGACAAATAAACTACTGGAAGGTTATGTCCGGATGCAATGTTAATGATGTTTCCGAAGGCTGCGGCTTCATCAAGTTTAGTAAATATTGCTGCTTTGGGGTTAAGGGGTTTAAACCTTTCAGCAATATCATTAAGAGTCCGGGTTCCACTGGTAGCGCTCATAACAAGATAAGCTTCATCAACATTAATAGCTTTAAGGAATTCGTTTGTTTTAGCGAGTTGTTCGGAATTTTTCTGACTTCTACCGGCAGTATCAATAAAAATAATATTCTTTTTTCTGAATGATTCATAAGCTTTTGACATATCTTCAGGTTCATAAGCAACCAGCATATCGATATTGCTTATCTCGGAAAAAATCTTAAGTTGATCAATTGCGCCAAGTCTGTAAGTATCGGTTGAAATTAACCCGACATCAAGGTTATGAATTATTTTTGAAATAGCGGCAAGTTTGGCCACACAGGTTGTTTTGCCAACTCCGGTGGGACCGATTAAAGCGACAACAAGAGGTTTATTACTATGAGAAAATGAAAATTTATGGATTGGCACCAGTGAAGACAAACTAGAGAGCACATAGTTGTCGATATTAGAAGAATGAAGAAATTCTTTGTACTTTTTAAGCTCGTTAACCACGGTCGTGACGATTTTTTTATTAAGTTCATGATTAAAAAGAAGTTCGACTAATTTTTTCAGGTTATCAGTCTGAGATAATATCAATTTACTTTCAGGTTCTGTTTGTGGTTCTGAATACTTTTTAGCCATCAGTAATTTATCAGACAATTCCTTGTTAATGTTTCTTTTAACTGTTGAATCAGAGATGTTAATTTTTTTAATATTTTCATTAGTATAAGGATTTTCGATACCAGCAGTTATCTCATAAATTTTTTTTCCGGGCAAGTTTTCCAATAATCTTGATGATAGAATGATCGCTTCATCTCCAAGCTCCATTTTCATTTTATCTGAAGCCTCTTTTAAGGAGGAACCGGAATATTTTTTAATTTGCAATTGTGACCTCAATCTTATCTATAAATTCAATTTCGATATTTGAAGGGAGTTCCGAATATGATAAAACAGCAACCTCAGTAAAGCTAGAATTAATCAACCTATAGAAATAGGGACGTATAGTTGCTGATGTAATAATTACAGGAATATAACCCAGATTTTTAAATTTTTGAATGCTCAGCTGGATATTGCCGTTTAGTTTTCGCAGGACAGTTCCACTGAGTCCAAGATTCAAAGAGGAATCTTTTTGATTTTGTAAAGAGCGAGTAATAATAGACTCAATATTTTCATCCAGAATAGCGGCATGAATTATACCATTATGATCTTTAAAAAGATTAGAAATAGTATCGCCGATAGCATGTCTGACATATTCAGTAAGAACATCAATATTTTTAGTTACTTTAGAATAGTCGATTAAAGATTCCAGAATCTGGACAAGATCTTTAACCGGAATAAATTCTTTTAATAGATTTTGTAATACTTTTTGAATTGACCCAATTGGTAATATATCGGGGTTAATATCCTCAATGACTGCGGGATATTCTTTTTTAAGATTCTCAAGCAATTGTCTAACAGCCTGCCGAGTTAATATTTTATCGAAATTTTTCTTCAGAGTTTCCTGAAGATGAGTTGAAAGGACAGAAGTACAGTCAACCACAGTATATTCAAGCAGTTCGGCTCTATCCTTTTCGTTTTGGGCAATCCAGTAAGCAGGCATATCAAAAGCAGGATCTTTAGTTGGTATACCCTCAAGTTTTTCTTTTGTAAGAACAGAATTCATAGCAAGAAATCTATCCGGATAAATTTCATATAGTGCGGCAATATTCCCTTTAATCTTAATGATATATTCATTTGGATTTAATTGCAGATTATCCCGAACTCTTACAGGAGGAATCAGAATGCCATATTCAAGGGCGATAAATTTTCTAGTAGACGATATTTTATGGAACAGGTTACCGCCAGATTTCTCATCAACAAGACTAATAAGGCCATAGCCAATTTCAATTTCAATCGGGTCCACCTGAAGATACTGTTCAACTTTTTCATCTGAAGGTTCAGCAGCAGCATTTTCTTCCGGGATGAGGGCAAGTACTTCCTTTTTCCCTTTTCGCACCATATAGGAGCTTGTACCTAGAACTAACCCAAATATAATAAATGGAATAGCGGGCATACCTGGCATTAGAGCAAAAAGAAACACAGTTGCAGAAACGGTACCTAAAACACGGGGATTTGAAAACAACTGAGCTTTCATTTGAAAATCAAGCGAGCTGCTGGACGCACTGCGCGTTACTACCATACCTGCAGCAGTTGAAATAAGTAAAGCCGGGATCTGGGAAACGAGGCCATCGCCTATGGTAAGAATAGTATAATGCTGGAGAGCTTCAGTGAAAGACATCCCTTTTTGGGCAACGCCGATTATGAAACCGCCGATTATATTTATTCCATTTATTAATAAACCTGCAATAGCATCTCCTTTTACAAATTTGCTTGCACCATCCATAGCGCCATAAAATTCAGCTTCCCTGGATATATTCTCCCTTCTTGTTCTGGCATCAGATTCATTTATTACACCTGAATTAAGATCAGCATCAATAGCCATTTGTTTGCCGGGCATAGCATCAAGAGTAAAACGTGCAGCTACTTCAGAAATTCTGCCTGAACCTTTTATAATTACAATAAATTGGATAACTACCAAAATAATGAAAACTATAAATCCGACGACAAAATTTCCAGATACAACAAACTGCCCGAAAGTATCAATTACTTTTCCAGCGTATCCATCTATGAGTATAAGTCTGGCTGAGTTTATATTAAGAGAAAGCCTGAAAAGAGTTAAAATAAGAAGAAGAGAGGGAAACATTGAAAATTCAAGTGGGTTTTGAATATATAAAGAGACAATCAGTATGAGAACCGACAAAGAAATACTCATAGCCAGAAAGAAATCGAGTAAACCAGCCGGAAGAGGAATAAGCATCAGCCCAATCATAAAGATTAAGCAGAAAGCTAAAATGATATCGGTATTTTTGCTGAATATTTTCAATTAAATTATTTGTTTTTTCTTTTTTTGTGATTTAATCTTGTATATATAAGCAAGAATTTTGGCAACCGCTTTGAACAAATCTTGTGGTATCCTGTCACCAACATCGCATAATTTATACAAAGCTCTTGCTAATATTTTATCCTCATGCAGGGGGATGTTGTTTTTTATAGCAATTTCTTTTATTCTAAAAGCAACTTCATCCATACCTTTGGCAACAACTTTGGGGGCCGGGTCATTGTTTATATCATATTTTAAGGCAACCGCAAAATGAGTAGGGTTAGTTATAACCACATCGGCTTTAGGTACTTCATTTATCATTCTCCTGCGGGCCATTTGATACTGAATCTTTCTGATTCTGGATTTAATTAAAGGATCGCCCTCAGTTGATTTAGATTCTTCCTTGACTTCCTGTTTAGACATTTTCATATCTTTCATAAATTTAAATTTCTGGAATAAGAAGTCGATTGCAGCAATAATAGTATAGACCAGTACAATCTTCCAGACAAGAGTAAAGGCAGTTTCGACCATGAAGGATAGGATTTCAGAGATTGAAAAATCTATCAATCTAGTTGCGCTTAAGGAAAAATCAAGAAGGACGGTATAGCAAAAAAAACCAATTATTGAAAGTTTGACTAATGATTTAGATAATTCAACGAATGATCTTGAAGAAAAAAAGATTTTTTTAATATTAGCCAAAGGATTCATTTTTTGAAATTTCGGAGTAAGGGATTTCAATGAAAACTTGAATCCAACTTGCGCAATATTGGATATAAGTCCGACAGCCATAATAACAAGTATTATGGGAGAAACAGCAGAAAAGAAGAAAATTGCTGAGTCTCTGAGAAAATTAATAAGTATCTGTTGGCTTATATCCAGTTTATCGAGATTGGCAAATGTTTTAATAGTATAATCAGCCAATTTATTGCCAATAGCATTTTTAGAGAGATAGATAAAAAACAATCCACTGGTAAAAACAGCAAGTGAATTGATCTCAATGCTCTTAGCAACCTGTCCTTTTTCTCTGCCTTCACTTAATTTTTTATCCGTTGGTTGTTCGGATTTTTCCTGACCGTCAGATTCTGCCATTATGATACCATAGCTTTAACAAGTGAATAAAGGTCCTCTTCGCAACCTTTCAGTAGATTTTTAATTACATATACATAGATTGGAGCAATAGAAACAAGGAGAAGTAAACCAGCCCCTATTTTAATGGGTTGGGTGACAAAAAAGACCTGCATTTGAGGAATCACCTTTGCAATTATGCCTTCTGCTATATGAATAAGAAAGAACGAGACCATAATTGGAGAAGCAATTTTTACAGCAATCACAAAAACAGATCCTGCCATTTTCATCAGCATCAGGTGAAGTGGTAGAGACATTGTGAAAGAGCCAATTGGTACTACCTCAAAGGTGAGGGCAAGAGCGCTAATAAGATAATGATGTCCATTAATCAGAAAAAAAATAAGAATTGCCGAGAAGTATAATATTTCACCAATTATATTATTTTGTTCTTGAGTTCCCGGATTAAGAACTTCGGCCATAGAAAGGCCCATATCAAATCCAATTAGCGTACCGGCATACTGGATACCAGAGAATACAAAATTAAGAGAAAATCCAAGAACTAACCCGGTAGCAATCTCCCTGACAGCATTTAGAAATAACCACCAGATATTAAATTGAAAGCCAGCGGTAGAAGTTTTGATTGTTAAAAAGATAATATATGAAATAACAAATGCAAGAAATATTTTTGCTATATCAGGAATGGATTCATCCGAAAAGATAGGCGCAGCCAAAAAAGCTGAGATAATTCTGATAAAGACAAGTAAAAGAAGGACAAAATCGCCCACAAGAATATTAGTCATTTCACCAAAGTTATGAATATAGTAAAAAATTTATGAGTGACTGCAATAAGTTTTTCCATAATCCAGGGGAGCAGAAAAATAAGCACAACCGCAGTCAACATAATTTTGGGGACAAATGTAAGTGTCATTTCCTGAATTGATGTTGCAGCCTGGAAGATTGAAATGAATATTCCCACAACTAAAGAAGTTCCCAAGATGGGAATAAGTATAACAAAGCAAGTATAAAATACTTCTTTTAAAAGTTCTATAACCAGTTCTTCGGTCATTATCCAAAACTCCTAACTAAAGATCCAACAATAAGGTTCCACCCGTCAACAAGGATAAAAAGCAGTATTTTGAATGGGAGGGAAATCATCATAGGTGGAAGCATCATCATACCCATAGACATCAAAATACTAGACACAATCATATCAACCATGAGGAAAGGAAGGAAAAGAAAAAAACCAATTATGAAACCTGCCCTTAATTCACTGAGAGCAAATGCCGGAATAACGATATAAGTAGGAAGGTCGGTTCTGGTTTTAGGTTTAGCCATGTTTGACAAGCCGATAAATAATTCAAGATCTTCATCCCTAACATGTTTGAACATAAAAGCACGGACAGGTTCTATTCCTTTATCGTAAGCAGTTTGTATAGTAATTTTCCCATCCATAAGAGGTTTTAACGCATCATCATTTAACTGCTTCCAGGTGGGAGCCATTATAAAAAAAGTTATAAACATAGCAATACCAGCCAATAACTGACTGGGGGGCATTTGAGGAGTACCAAGCGCGGTCTTAAGGAAATGAAACACAATAATAATCCTTAAGTATGCCGTTGTCATAATAAGAATAGACGGGGCCAATGAAAGGATAGTCATTAAAAGAAGAATCTGCAGAGTAACAGAAACATCCTGTGGTTTATCGGCAGTACCTACATCAATTCCAATTTTGGGGAAAGGTATAGAAGTGGTTTGCTGGGCATTAACCTGGCAAGCCAGGATAATTAGAAAAAAGATGATGAAATATTTTTTCATTTAAGCCCAATATTTTTCTTCAGTATTTCAGAAAAGCTATCTCCTTCGGTAGTAATGTTTTCCGAAATTTCTTTAAGTAAAGTAATTGAGTGTTCGCTAATACCAAGTACGAGCATCTTATCCTGCACATTAACGACAGAAATATATTTTTTGGGCATAATCATTTTGGTGGCGATAGTTTCAATTTTAATTGGCTGAACATTTTTGAGTTTAAATTTATGTCCGAATTTCTTTACAAGATAAAGTACTTCGCCGAGAGCGATGATGATGAGAAATAAAGGAAGAAAGCCTGAGACTATTTGAATGACAGACATCAATAAAGCCCTTTTAACCGATGAGCATGTTCATTCAAATTTGTAATTCTAATTCCAAAATGTTTATCGATAACCACAACTTCTCCTTCAGCAATCTTCTTGTTATTGACAAAAATATCTACTGGTTCACTAGCAAGTTTATCAAGTTCGATTACATATCCTCTTTCAAGCTCAAGGACATCTTTAATCATCATTTGTGTTCTTCCAAGTTCGATAAAGACATTTAGCTGAAGATCTTTGAGAAAAGATAACTTATCACCTCCGCCAGAATCTTTTACTTTAGCATCCTCAAACTCATCAAACTCAGCCACTCCTCCGCTTGTTTTTTGATTAACATTATTAAGTTCCTGTTCATTAAAAGCATTAACAATTTCGTCTGACATTAAAACCTCTTATGTGTTTTCATCTTGTAAAAATTTACGAGTTATTTTAATAGCTTTATGTTTATTTACCACTCCAGCTCTGCCGTAGAATAAATGTCTATTACTAACTTTAATGCGGTGTTCATCAGTAATTTTATTTTCCAGTTCAATAATATCTCCGACTTCCATTTCAAGAAGATCGTTCATTGTAAGTTTGGCAGTTCCGAATTCGACAATAATTGGTAAGCTAGTTTTATATAAGTGGTTAGTAATAATTTCCGGAGCTGTTGTTCCGGCATATTTCCCGGGTCGAATTGATGACAGTTTTTGAGAAGACAACTTTGCCAGAATAGTATCAAAAGCAAAAGTCGCAAAAGCAATATTCATCATAAAGACCAGATCGGAAATCATTATTTCAAATGATACAAGGAGAACGGACTCATTTTGAGAAGTAATCTGAGCAAAATCTATATCTGATTCAAATCTTTCGATATTGAAATCGAAATTATCTACTATCTGCCACCCTTTCTTCATATCCTGCATAATTTTTTCAACTACAACCAGGATAACCTTTTGCTCGATAGGAGTAATTAGTTTGGTTTGTTTTGACCCGGATCCATTACCCCCCAAAAGACGATCAACCAAAGAAAGAGCAAGTTCAGGACTAATTTCAAGAATACCTTTAATATCTGTATTCTTTATGTCAAAGGTAAAAAGACATGCGGGGTTGGAGACTGAAAGGACATATTCGGAATAATATATCTGGTCGACCGAGGTTACATTTATATTAACAATAGTTTGAAGCTTGGTAACAAGAAAAGAAGTAAGGCTTTCAGCAATATTTTCATGAATATTTCTGATGGTCCTTAATTGATTTTTAGAAATCCTGTTAGGAAGTCTAAAATCAAACGGAATGACTTCGATTTCCGAGCCATGCCCGGCAATTATTGTGTCATCGCCACTTTTTACTTTATTAAGAAGTTGATCTATTTCCTGCTGTGATAATACTTCAGCCATATTATTGGATAATAAATTTACTAAAATAAACTCTATTCAATTTAATTTGGGGAATTGCCGCCCTAAGTTTCGAAGTGATTTCCGTCTTTAGTGTATCTCTATAAGCAAAGTTGGTAAGTTTATCAAAATTTTTACTTGATAAGGCTGTAATAATTATATCTTTGACAATAATTTCCTTTGCCTGCATATTCTTTTTCTCATCTTCGGTCTGGAAGTCGAATCCAACAGAAGTAAGTAATAATCTTTTGCCATCAGTTTCAGCAGGGTTCACAATAATATCATCAATTGAATAAAGAAATTTCCCGACTTCAACATTCTGTTTATTATTGGTACTATTGGTATTATTATTTTGATTATTCACAGTACTTTTATTATCGACTTTCAGACTATCAGATTTTTCATTACTTTGAATTTTGCTCATTAGCACGTTAGCAGTAATGAAATAGACGGCAATAAGCTGAACAATGAATAAAGGTAAACCGTATAGGAAAATCTTCGGATTAACTAAAGATTTCTTTTTCTCGACTATTTCAGGAATTTCCTGATTTTCTGTTTTATTTTCTATTTCTTCCATAGTGCTGAATAAAATTCAACTTGTATACCAAACAAAAAGAAACCATTTTCACACTTGAACGAATGAATTATTGGCTAATATTATACAGGTGGTGGGATTTCCCAAAAGAGCAGTTGTGAGTATATGTTCGGTACTGGTTCGGTCTCTGGTATTTATGCTTTAATTCCCGTGAAAGCAAGATATATTTACCTCAAATCGATTTGAAATCGTTTTGAAATCGATTTGAAATCGTATTTTTTATAAAATAAATATGGTCAAAAAAATAGTACTTTTTTCTTTTCCTCAGCAAGGACCAAAAGCTGCCATTTAGTAAGAAAAGGATTGAAATTAAAAAGCCGTCCAGAAATATTTTCCCGAACGGCTTAGTTCTTATATTTTAGAGAGGTTAGATTATCTTATAAGACTAGTAATTTCCTGAAGCATATTATCTGCACTAGTAATTACTCTTGCGTTTGCCTGAAAGCCTCTTTGCGCAACAATCATTTGTGTCATTTCATTTGAAAGATCAACATTGGACTGCTCCAAGGCTCCGGACTGAACAGTAGTACCTGAATCTTCACCAAGCTGACTAATTATGGGAGTACCTGAGTTTGCCATAGCCTTATACATATTATCTCCAACGGAAGTTAAACCGTTAAGATTGTTAAAAGTTGCAACCATAATCTGCGCAAGGGTTTTAGAATTTCCATTTGTGAAAACACCCACAATATTTCCGTATTGATCGATATTGATATTAGATAATGAAGCTGAAGAAGCACCGTCCTGGCTTAAAGCAGAAACAACAGAGCTTGAAGATGTTTGTGTAACTCCTGAAAAACTTGAACCAAGATCAAGGGCAATATTAAGAGGATTAGCTCCGCCGGCAGGTGTAAAAGTAAGATCAGGTTTAGATGGAGAAATATTAGCCGGGTCAAGTGTTCCATCAGCATTAAAAGTAACAGTACCGGTAGAACTTGCCGACTGTCCATTAACAGTACTTGTTCCTGGAACAGAAGCAGTCCACGCCCAAGTATTATCTGCAATTTTAGTGAAATTCATAGTAACCTGGTGAGCATTACCAAGTGAATCATACACGCTTACGGAACCAGTAACAATATTTGGAGTTCTGTTCCCATCAGCCGATAGTCCCAGAGTAGTAGTACTGGCATTCTGAGTAACAGCTGTTGAATCAAATTTAAAATCAAGATTGCTGTTAGGAATATTAACCCTATTATTTGATCCATCAAAAAGTGCTTTAGATGCTGCATCTAAAACAAAATTACCTGTTCCATCATCCACAAACTGAAGTGGTCCAATAGTACCAGTACCAACAGAAGTACCTGTTGAATCTGTAACATTATAGCTTTCAGTATATTGATTCGGATTAGCCGTTTTGGTATAAGTTAAATTTAAAGTATAAGGATCACCCGAGTTATTATAAACAGTTGTTTGACTTTGAGTAAAAGGACCTGCGAGAGAAGAATTGATATTTCCGCTATTAATCACACTTTCTGATCTGGTTAAAACTGAACCACTTTCCAGGTTTCCGCCCCATTTAATATTAGTAGTTGCAACAGCCGGAAGTTTGAGATTAGTATCAACAAGGATATCCTGCAAATTGTTTCCGGGAGGGACATCACCCGCTGCATTTGCAACTTTACCCTGAACAACTGCACCGTCAGAAGAGCTGACGAGTTTACCGTTTGCATCAAAAGTAAAAGCACCAGCACGGGTATAAAAATTTTCACCATTTTGTTTGGTTATAAAGAGACCATTACCCTGAAGGGCGAGGTCAGTATTAATTCCAGTTGTGTCAAAAGTACCCTGACTCCAATTCTGGTCTATACTGTTTATTTTCATTCCCAAACCTATTTCGAAAGAGTTTGTACCCCCTGTAGTATCGGAAGGATTTGTACCAGATTTAATTATCTGATTAAAAGTATCACTGAAAGTAACGCGCGAACCTTTAAAACCAATGGTATTAACATTGGCAATATTATTGCCTATAACATCCATCATTGATTGTAAGTTTTGTAAACCTGAAACGCCTGAGAAAAGAGAATTCATAAGTGCCATAATTAACCTCCAAGAGTTATTTTATGTTAGATCCGGCTTCAGTCAGTCGGCCGGATAGAGCGTCCTGGTCGGTCCCGCTCTGTGATTATTTAGATATTTATTTAATTAATTTTTATGCGAATACTACACTATCAATATTTGTAAATACATTTTCGTTATTTTCTCCAACAGGCACGGCGGTAACGACAGTTCTATTTGGAATATTAACGATAAAAGCTGTACTATCCATCATTACCAATGAATCCTTTGAGCCTTTTGATTGAGCCTTATCTATAGCCGTCTGAATTTTATTCAATTCATTTTGGCTCAGCTGAATATTACGGCTTTCGAGTCTTTTCATTGCATGATTGGAAAATTTAAGAGAATCAACTTCCTGCTGAAAAATGGACTGAAAACTGTCCTTGGGACTAATTCTCTGGAGATTTGAAAGATCATCGTATCTTTCAATCGGAATAAAGGGGACCTTAATTCCATTTATTTCAGCCATTTAGTGATTACCTCCTTATTGGCCCGGATTATCAATTTCAGAAATATCAGACAATGAATATGCAACGCCGTCAACCATCAACTGGGTACCGGAAGTTGAGAACTGGATCCCATCAATTGTACCATATTTATAATAAGTTGCTGTCATATCTGCTTGATTAACGTCTTTTGCTGTAACATCAAACGTGTAAGTACCCACTGGTACTTTGTTACCATTATTATCGGTAAAATCCCAGGAAAGTTTATGGTCACCAGAGGTAGTTGGAACATTATTTGTTGTTTTTACAATATTTCCATTAGAATCATAAACATTTAATGTAGCAGAGAGTGCGTTAGATGGAAGATTGTAACCCAATTGAACACTAGTTTGACTTGCATACTGAACACTTGATCCGGAAAGCTTTACATCCTTCCCAATTAAAGTAGCCGACATAGTGTTGTTTATTGATTGGGTCAAAACATAATTTGCATTAACACCATTTTCCACATTAGTATTAAGATTAGTTAATTGTTCAAGGGAACTGAATTGAGCAAGCTGTGAAGCAAACTGAGTTCCGTCCATAGGGCTCATTGGATCCTGATATTTTAATTGGGCAATCATTAGGTTCAGGAAGTCATCTTTTCCTAAAGTTCCTTGAGTACTAGCCGTTGTTTTTTGTGCGCTTGTAGTACTTGAATTAGTGTTAGTCACTGGCAGCATTTTTCCTCCTATGCTAAATATTCATAAGTATTATAACCTAAATTTCTTCTATTGGGTCGAACCTGTTCAACATGAGTATCTAAACTTTCATTTTTTTGAATTTTCTTTTTAAATGTTGGCACATGTTGTTGTCGTGATCCATCCGAAAGTAGAACATTAAATGAACTAAGCGTAATCCCGCTTTCATGAAGTGAATTTCTCAATGTTTCCGAATTTGATTGAATAAGATTTTTAGCAGATTCTGTTTCCACTGAAATTCGAGCGTTCATAGATTTTTCCTTTATGTCGAATTCAATTTTAACCTTCCCTAAATCTTCTGGTTGCAGATTTAAGATGACTTTTTTTGAATCATCATTTGTCAACACTTTGTGAATCTCTTTTACCAGATCTTCAGCTTTGACTTTACTAAAATTGGATTGAACCGTATCATTAGACATTTGAGCAGAAGATTTTATATTGTTCAGAGATGCCATTTCTATCCCCTTTATGTGTACAGAACTCTGAATACTGGGGACCAAGTTTTTGTCAACTAAAGAATCATTAGTGTTTTTTTGAATGACGTCCTTAATTGGTTCTCCGGAGTTAACAAGAATCAGATTGGATTTTGTTGCGTCTAAGGAATCTGAATTCTCATTCTGGGGATTATTATTATTTGAATTATTTTCAATTTCATTTTGTTTGGTACTATTGCCAGAGAAATCTCCGGAATCAATTTTGATATTAGCAACAATATTATCATCAGATTTTTTATCAGCTTTATGTTCCACAGACAAAGAAATGTTGTCATTATCTTCGGAAATTTTTGGCGATTCATCCGCCGTTGATTTAGAAAAGAGATGTTTAATATTATTATCTGTAGTATTTAATTTCAGATTTTGCTGGCTATTTGAATTCCGGCCTGAGATCTTATTTGTAACTATAAATGTTTGACCTTTAACTTTACGATCGTTGGCTATTCTTATTTCAAGAGGTGAATTATTGGACAAGACGATTGGATTATTTACCGAAGAATGAATCTGCTGGTTTATTAAATCTGTTTCTAGATCCGGTTCTATATAATGGACATTATTATCGCTATTAGGTGAAGCTATATTTTCATTGGCAGATGTGGTTAAATTTGAACTTCCATCGTTTAATTTAGAATCTGTAACAGTATTTTTGAGATTTGATTCTGTATTGTCTATTATTTTTGATAACTTTTCATTAGGATTAGAGTCGACTTTAGGTCTTAATTCAATAATATTTCTTAAATATTCAGGGCGACCTGATGTTATATTTTCATTATTTGTTGAAGCTGATAGTTTTTCTGCCACTCGTTGAGCGGGTATATCTATTTTAACAACTTTACTTTGTTCACTTAATATGTTTACAGATTGCCCGGCATCGGGCAGTAATATTTCAGATACATTTTGCGTCGGCAGTTCTTGTGTAACAGATTTATTGGGTTCACCTGATATATTTACAATATTCTCCGTATCAGGTAGAAATGGTTGAGATACATTTTGAGTCGGCAGTTCCGGGATATCCGATCCTTTTTGATCAACTGATTTAATATTTTCAGATTCAGGTAATATACTTATGTTAATATTTGATTTATCATACTGGGGAAAGGAAAACTTATTAACATTACTAGTAGATTGGAATGCAATATCTCTTTGAATTAACTTCGATTGTTCATAAGGAGTGTAATCCGGTTTTTCATGGAATAAATGAGTGGATATTGCACCCATCTCATTTTCACTTTTGAATGAAGTTGAAATGCTATTATTAGTCCATTTTTGAAGCAAATCATTTGAATTATTATTGTTCTCAGGAATAGCTTTATTAATATTATCATTTAGTATTAATGATTGTCCAGGTTTTAGATTACTGGAATTGTCAGTTATTTCTATGTTTACAGTATATAATTTAATAGGATTATTGTATTGTAAGCCTGAACCAACAATCCGTTTTAAATCATTATCCGAAATTATTTTACCGGAATTGTTTATAATACTGGATTCAGTAAATTCGGTCTTAAAACCAAGGCTTTTATCTTTTTTTTCTGATTCTGCAGATATCGCAACGTCATCGGATGATTTTGCAATTGTCACAGTTCCAGTATTTGATTCACTGCCATTTAATTGCGAGGAATTATAATTGTTATTAGCTTTATAAGAATTTAATAAGGGTGATTTTATCTGTTCTGGACTAGCATTTAGATTATTATCTACAACAATAGACACCCCCGCAGTTATTATATTCTCACTATTTCCACCCGGCGAGTATACAAATTCAGTATTATCTACAGTTGGTGTTAGCTGATTAACTGTTTGTTTTGGAGAAGAAGATGATTCAACTTGCTCCATTATATTTACAATATCTTTTGAAATATCAGTACTTTTAAAAAGATTATTGTTTCCTAAAATGGAGGTTGAATTATTTTCAGGTTCCTTATTTGTTGTCAAAGATAATTGAACTACCTCATTTTTAACCGACTCTATTTCGTTATTATTTATTAGGTTATTTTGTAAATCTTGAGTTATTAAATCAATTTTACCCTTATTTTGCTGCTCCTTTTTAAGTGTTTTTATATTTTCTTCCTGAATTGCAGGTGTTTCAGCAGGACAATCGATTTCCTTTTTTTTGTTAAATATGGGTGCAGAAACCGCACTATTCGGAGTAATTATTGTATTAATTAATTCAGATGATAGTGGAATTATTTGAAAGACATTACTTTTGGCTGAATCTGTATTAATATCAGAATCTTCTTCTGGAATTAATTTTTCCTTTCCATTTTTTATAACATTATCAGCATCTTTAGAATTATTTTCTTCTAATCCCTTAATATCAGGTAAAATCGATAATGATGATTTTGCCAAATCGCCATTTACTGAAAGAACTGTAATGGGGTTAAATATATTACAATTTATGGAAGATGTTGTTTTATTATTTAAATTCGGATTTGTAAATGTAGTCAGTGATTGGTCATAAAAATCATTTGGTTCATGAGTAATATTTATAGTAATGTTTTTATCTTTTATAGGTACGTTTATCTTAAAATTATTCCCTTTTGATGCAAGTTTGTTAATACCATTAAGCAAAATTTGATAATTAGTTGGATCATCTGACGAATTTATTCCATTTTGTTTTAAAATAGTTTTAACAATGTTGTTTACCGACAGAATATTCGTTTTTGTAAAGCAACTATTGTTAATATCGGATACATTAACAAGACCAGATGATACTAGAGAAGAATTGGTAGAACTATTCTCATTTGAGGTCATTTGCTCATCATCCTGGTATCCGACTATTTTAATTATATCAGAAAACAAATAACTCGAGTTTGAAAATTTGCTTTTTACAGTTTCACCCACGATGTCAGGGTTTTCGGGTTTGATGAATAAGGGATTTATTATCATTTATTGAATTCTGGTCATTCTGTTAGCAGTTTCAGGATTAAGATTTGCTAAAACTTCGGCTGCCTTCTTTTTTTTCATTGAATATAAAATGTCTCTTGCTACATTATCGGAATAGTTCTGAATAATTTTAGCTGCTTTTTGGGAATCCATGGCTTCATATAGTGCTGCTGTTTTTTTAGTCCATATCCGATAGGTACTATCACTTTTTACATTATTTTTAGATAATAATTCAGATCTAACCAGAGAATCCTGATTAACAGTATTTTCTAATCTTGTTTTCAGAATATTAATGCTGTCGGTTAAGATAGAATCCGCTTTTCGATTTTGCACAGAATCATTAGTGACATATTTAATCGTTTTTATTGAATCAATCATTTGGGATTTCAATTCTTTCAACATCTGACCAAATGCTTCTTTATAATTATATGGATTTACCTGACTTTGAGTGACTTGAGATGGCTTAACCGAGGAGAAGTCAAACGCATAAATATTTTTAAAATCATTGTTCAATACAATCATTATAAATGTAATTAAAACAAAAGCCCCAAAAAAAACGGCGCCGTAAATGATTTTACCCTTCATGTTCTTTCCTGGCAAACTTCTGAATGGCGATCTCGTTGATTACTTTAATGTCCTCGGTATTTTCCTCTTTGATAAAAATGTCTTTATGAATCTCTTCAAGAGTCATAAAAATTCTTTTCTCTTTTGCTCTAGCAATCAGTTCTTCGGTTTTTTTACTTTTTTTAACATTAAGATCTTCTATTATTTTTAAATTTTCTTCAATTTCATTATCTAATTGATTCTGGTAAGCTCTGTTAAACATTAAATCCCCTACTGAAATAGTAACAATATCCATTAATTTGTTTTTTCTTTTTCTTTCGACTATATTATTTATTTCATCATTTTTATCGTTGATTTCCTGATTTATGACGGCTATTTCTTTTTGAGCTATTTTTTCAAGAGCTTCTTTAACTTTTTTAACTGGTTCAAACTTAAATTTAAAATTATTCATATTATTCTATCGGGTTTGCGATTATTTCATTTAATCTTGAAACTGTATCTTTATAAAGAGCTTTTTCCGACATATCCTGTTTAAGAAAACCTCTTAACAAATTTATTTTAGACAAAGCATGATCTATTTGCGGATTTGTACCTTTAACATAAGCACCAATATTAATAAGATCCTCTGCTTCCTTATAAGTATCAAGTATTTCACTAAACACGGAAGCTTTTTCGCGATGATTTTTAGTAACAATATCCGGCATAACACGGCTTACACTTTGCAGTGGGTCGACAGCAGGATATTGTCCTTTATTAGCCAATTTTCTGGATAATACGATATGTCCGTCGAGAATAGAACGCACAGCATCAGCAATAGGTTCAGTCATATCGTCACCATCAACAAGAACAGTATAAATACCGGTGATAGAACCTTTATCAGTTTTACCAGCTCTTTCGAGCAATTTAGGCAGAGCTGCAAAAACAGATGGTGTATAACCTTTTGTTGTAGGAGGTTCACCAATAGTCAAACCAATTTCTCTTTGAGCCATTGCAAACCTAGTAACTGAATCCATCATGAGTAGAACATCCTTACCTTGATCCCTGAAATATTCGGCTAAAGTTGTTCCTATATAAGCCCCTTTCATTCTTATAAGCGGAGATTTATCACTTGTAGCAACAACAACAACTGATCTTTTAAGTCCATCTTCCCCAAGGTCCTTTTCGATAAATTCTCTTACTTCCCTTCCTCTTTCGCCAATAAGAACTATAACATTGATATCAGCATTCGTATTACGTGCAATCATTCCTAGTGTAACACTTTTGCCAACACCAGACCCAGCAAAAATTCCTATTCTCTGGCCTTTACCGATTGTTAGAAGTCCATCAATAGACCTAATACCTGTTTGTAATGGTACTTTTATTCTATCTCTTTCGAGGGGGTTGGGCGGTTCACGATGAATATTTCTGAACTGATTGGAATTCAGGGGGCCTTTTGCATCAATCGGATTTCCAGTACCATCTATCACCCGTCCCAACAATTCATTACCGACTGTTACTGAAAATGATTTACCAGTTGAAACAATCTCACATGCAGGAGAAATCTTTTGGACATTTTCCAGAGCAATAGATAACACTTTTCCTTGTTTGAATCCAACTACTTCTGCTGTACAGATATCGACACCCTGTTTATCTTTGATTTTGCAAATTTCTCCTAAAGCAACATTCGGACCCATGGAGGCAATAATCAAGCCGATAACGTCTACCACTTTACCATTAACCTTAATTGGATCTGTTGAATCTATAAGGGCTTTATATTTGTTTAAATAATCGGTTGGATTAACCATTGTTTACTCTTTCATATTAGATTCCAGAGCAATTTTTATTTCTGAGAACTGAGATGATATTCTTGCATCAACATTACCGATTTCAGTTTCGATAAAACAACCTCCTCTTTCAATTCGATTTTCTTCTTCAAACTGAACTTTAGAAAATGAATCTTCAAGGAGCAGGGATTTACTTTCTTTAATTATTTCATTATAATCAGATGAATTAACCTTAATTATCAAATTATTTGCTCCAAGTACTTTCTTAACAGATTCTTTAAGATTTTCAGTAATAATTGAATCTTCTTCGATTTCTCTTTTAATTATCTTCTCAGAGATCATACATGACAAACTTAAAACGAGGTGTTCAAATTCCTTTTCCTGAATTATGAGATGCTTGTCAAATGACGAAATAACATTCTGAAAATATTGTATGCGCGTTAATAATTTTTCAGAGTATTCGTTTTCGTACTTAGTTGAAACAGATTTTATCCCCTCATCAAACCCCTTATTATATTCCTGAGTGAGAAGCAGAACCTGGTTATCTTTTTCCTTATCTTCACTATATTCTGCAGAATATGCATTATTAAGGGAAACAACCATTTTTTTTGACAAATTTAATTTCATTATATCAGACATAAACATCTTCAGATCCCCCGCGTATATTCAGCGAGATTTCTCCTTGTTCTTCCAATGTTTTGACTATATCAATGATTTTCCCCTGAGCAGTCTCAACTTCTTTCAATTTCACCATACCCATGTATTGAAGTTCTTCTTTCAGTAAGTCTGCTGCTCTTTCAGACATATTCAAGAAAATTTTATTTTTAAGTTTATCATCTGCAATTTTAAGTGAAAGTGCCAAGTCTTTACGGTCAACCACACGTAAAATTTTCTGAATATCCTTATCCTGAATCCTCACAATATCCTCAAATAAGAACATAAGTCTTTTAATCTCGGTAGTAATTTCGGGATCTTTTTCATCAAGTTTCTCCAGAATTTCTTTGCTTAAAGTAACATTTGCTCTATTTAAAATTGTTGCAATTGCTTTAGTTCCCCCGATTTTACTTATAGATTGCCCCATAGAGAAACCAGCCATATCATCCACAACTTTTTCAATTTGTTTAAGGGTTTGTGGAGATATTTTCCCAAGAGTTGCAATCCTGAACACAACATCGGAACGTAATGGTTCCGTCATTTCTTTCAAGGCAATAGCTGTCTGATTCGGATTAAGATGTGAAAGAATTAGCGCAATGGTTTGGGGATGTTCTTTATTAAGGAAATTAACTAATTGTGTTGAGTCCGCTTTCTTAAGAACATCGAAACCACGTAATGTTGTAAGTGATTTTACCTTCTCAATAATTTCGACCGCTTTAGGCATGCCGAATGATCTTTCAAGAATTTGCTGAGCAAATTCCAATCCTCCCTCAAGAACATATTCTCGGGCACGAATCATATTATAGAATTCATCCATAACATTATCGACAGTGGAAGAAGAAATATTCCTTACTTTACTGATTTCGGTTGATATGATTTCTACTTCATTTGCATCCAGGTATTTAAACACTGACGATGATGTTTCAACATCCAGAGCGATCATAAGCAATGCAGCTTTCTGGGCTCCACTTACATTTTTCTTTGTTTCTTTTTCTGCTTTAATATCAATACTCCTCTTCAATTAACCATGCGTTTATAAGTTTAGCTGCTTCTACCGGGTTTTTACCAACATAATTACCGATTTTTTCGAGACGGATTTTCTTTAGCTGCGCATCATCTGTTATTTCATCTTCAAGATCACCCATCGGTAATAATTCCTTTTTTCTATTCTGGATTAATCGCGCAGGAGAATTTCCACTTAACTTATCCTGTTCATGAGTGGAAGAGCTTTCATATAAATCAATTTGATCAGGATTCAATGTGCCTATCAGGATTTTTTCGTTTTTAATTTTATGCATTAAACCTCTTAATAAAAATATTGCAGATCCAATAGCAACAATAATAATTATCGTATTTGTCCATTTATCAATATTATCGATAAAAGTTGCGCTTTGAGGCAAGAAATCTTCATTATTTTTAGTTTCAAAGGAAATATTAACAATAGAGAACTGATCGTTCCTGGAGTCATCAATACCAATTGCTTTTTTTACAATCTGTTCTAGTTTTTTCATTTGATCTGCCGATCTTGGCTCAAAGATAGTCTCAGTTTTATCGCCTTTCTTTAAATCTTTGGGGATATTATTTATTACTGCAGAAACGCTTAGTCTTTTTATGTTCCCAGTTCCTGCGATAATCTTTTCAACCGATTTACTAATTTCATAATTGGTTGTAGTATTCTCGTTTACCTGAGCTGTAGAGTCATTAAGATTCCTTCCATTATTCTCGGTTTTAAGCGTTTGTTCACTTATAGCGACCTGAGATTCCGGATCATATGTCTGTATCGTCTTTTCAACCTGGTCAAAATTGAGGTCTGCGGTTACCTTTACCATAGCATTCCCGTTGCCAAGGATATTGTCTAGTAAATCCTGAGCTTTACGGGCGAGGTAATTTTCAACTTTTTGTTTCATTTCATACTGTTTTGTATTTGATCCGGATAATTGGTCGCCATCATCCTCATTTGATAATAATCTACCTTTTGTATCAAGTACAGTTACCTTTCCAGTCTTAAGTCCTTCGACACTACTTGCGACTAGATTAATAATCGCATTTACACTTTCTTTATTTAGAGCACCTTGGCTTTTCAATTTTAACATTACGGAAGCTGTAGGTGATTTCTCTTCGTCTTTAAATACGGATTTTTCAGGAAGGGTAATTAAAACACGTACGCCCTCAACGCCATCTTCCTGCATAATAGTTTTAGCAAGCTCACCTTCAAGTGCCCTTTTGTAATTTAATTTTTGGAGAAATTCAGACATACCCATTGTTGTTTTATCGAAAAGCTCATATCCGACAATTCCAGAATTTAATACTCCTTTTCCTGCTAAAGAGAGCCTAGTTTCATATACTTTATCCTGGGGGACTTTTACTGTTTTTCCATTATCTTCAATTTTATAAGGAATTTTTTGTGAAGTAAGGTGCTCTATTACTTTAGATGCGTCTTCTTCCGCAAGATTAGTATATAGAGGAGCATAGGTCGGCTCGTTAAAAAACATAATAAGAACACTTAAAACAACAAGTGTTAACCCTACTGCTCCTCCGAGTATTAATTTCTGTTGAAGGGATAGTCTGTTAAATATACCTAAAACTGCTTCAAAAGGGTTTTTATTCATTAGGTTAAACCTGAATCCTAGTTAATTCTTTATACATATCAACCGCCTTGTTTCTGATCTCCACGAGAAGGTCCAGACTAGTTTTTGCTTTTTCGCCTGCAATCATCACTTCATGAATTTCAACATTACCACCGCTTATAAATTCATTAGTCAGTTGATTTGAATCCAATTGAGATTGATTAACATTTCCAATTAGATCCTTCAGCACATTATCAAAACCAGTATCTTTTTTTTCATTTATAGAATCAGTATTCAGATCATTCAAAAAAGTGGAATTAATAGCACTAATATTCATAGTTAACCTCTCCTGTCAAAATTTGAACCCAGTTTAACACCAGACATTTTTCCATTCTTTTCATAAAAATGGTAATCCATAATTTCTTTTGTATTTTCGGGATAAAGGGTAGCAAAATATTTTTTTTCATCCTGAGTCAACCTTGCTTCATCTTTGAATTTTTCAGGTATTTCACGAGTTGATTTATTTATTAAAGGTTGACTATTTTTAATTGCCGGGCCATAGTTTCCGTTACTATTATTTTCTATTTTCATAGTTAAATATCCAGCGAGTCTTTAGCCATTTGTTTTGAAGAATTAAAGGCTGTAAGGTTAGCTTCATAACTCCTTGATGCAGCTATCATATCAACCATTTCATTTATGACGTTAACATTAGACATTTTTACATAACCATTTTGGTCAGCATCAGGGTGGTCAGGCATATAAATAAGTTCACCCTCTTTCTGGTCTGTTTTTTCATCAGTTCTAATATTATCTATATTAAAATTTTCATTTACCTGGATTGGACTAGTGATATGCCCTTCGTTTGAAGTGAGTAATGGAATGCTTTGATTTATATTCATATTATTGCTAAATATCGGTTCATTTTTTGCAACAACAGAAAGATATTTTCTTTTGAAAGGTTGTCCATCTTCAGTCCTGACATTATCGGCATATGCAATGTTTTCTGCGATAATGTTCATTTTTTTTCTCTGTATTGCCAGACCTTGGGAACTTATATCAAAACCACTAAGATTAGGATTAATTTTCATGAATTGGTTCCTTTAATAGCATCCTGAATATTTTTATAATACTCCCCTATTTTTTTTGCTGCAAATTTGAAATGAATAGAATTCTCAGCTAATTCCGCCATTTCCTTTTCGATATCAACATTATTAATACCAGAAGCTATGTTTGGGTCATTATCTTGGGACTCGCTAGAAGAATTATCATCTGCACTATTAAGAGCTCCGAAATGTCTATCATCAGTTGTTTTTAATACCCCTGAACAATTCTCTTGAAATAAGTCTTTGAAATCAACATCCTTTCTTTTGTAATTTTCAGTAGCAATATTGGATATATTCTCAGCAAGAACTTTATTTTTAACTGAGCAATAAGAAATAAATTGTTCAAGATGCTTAATAGTCGATACTGGCATTGCATTATTTCCATTTTAATATGGAATTCCAAAAAAAATGCCATGAATTATTTTAAGAAATAGGGGCTAAATGTGGATTAGAGGATAAGTTGTTTGGCTAATGTTAACCAATTGTAATTATTTATTCAGTATAATCGAGGAGAACTGATTTTGATTGACCACATAAACAAATAAATTTAATCTCCTTAATATTGTCCTGCGCATCTTTTTTCAAAACAACTTTAACTCCCCCATGGCTTTCTTCTTCTACAGAAATTTTACAAAAGCCATTTATTTCTGCCATATTAGATTTAATCAAATTAGAATTTCTATTTTTACTATTAAAATCGAATTCTCTAAAAGTATATTCTACAAAGTCTTCTTTCATATTACAAACGCTTTATTAATAATTATTGGTATTTTTTCTAAAGGGGAGATTATATCTGCTAAACCTGCATCGACAATTGCTTTGGGCATTCCATAAACCACACAACTTTCTTCATTTTGGGAAATGCAATAGCCACCCTTATTTTTTATCTGCTGAATTCCAATCAATCCATCTTTGCCCATACCCGTCATGATGATTCCGATAATATTTTTACCATAATTTTCAGCTATTGAATTAAACATTACATCTACTGATGGTCTATGAATTGTATCAATTGGTTTATCAGAAATATCAATATAACATGAACAGTTTGTTTTTTTTGAAACAGTCATGTGATATCCACCAGGAGCAATATATACAGTATTAATATTTATAATTTCTTTATCCTCAGCTTCTTTGACAGTTAGTTTACACATTGAATTAAGTCGATCAGCTAATGATTTTGTAAACTTGGGCGGCATATGCTGAACAATAAAGAAAGGGCAATTTATGTTTGGCGAAATTTCCGGTAAAATTCTCTGCAGGGTCATCGGTCCTCCAGTAGAAATTCCCAAGGCAATTGCCTTATAATTATTGGGGGGCAGATAACTCTCAATTGGATATTTTACCTGTGGATCAGGGGTATTACTTTTGATTCTATTTAATCTGTTGATTCTTTCTTTTAAAGATCTCTGCTTTACAATTTCCTTGACTCTCCGGATAAGATCTTCTTTTATATTGATAATATTGACATTTACATAAGAGAGTTCCTTTGGGATAAAATCAACTGCCCCTAACTCCAATGCTTTAAGAGTTGCGTCTGCCCCTTCAGTAGTTATAGAACTTATCATAATAACGGAAGTAGGACAGTCATTCATAATTTTCTTCAAAGCAGTTAAGCCGTCCATCTTAGGCATTTCTATATCAAGCGTAACGATATCAGGATTAAGACTCTGAACTAATTTAAACCCTTCTTCACCATCTCTTGCAGTCCCAATAACTTTAATGCTTCCATCACTTTCCAACATAATAGAAATAGACTTTCGCATAAAAGCAGAATCATCTATAACAACTGCTCTTATTTGGTTCATGCAACTTTTTCCAGAGCTGAATTAATAATCTCTCCGATATCTAATATCATAATTACTGTACCATCGCCTAATATTGTTGAGCCAGCAATCCCCGGTAAATTACCAAGATAAGACCCCAAGGATTTAATAACTATTTCTTTCTGGCCGATCAGTTCGTCAACTTTAATTCCATATTTTTTTTCACCTATTCCTACTACTACTATAAATTTTTTCTTGTCCTCCAATCCATATTGTCTTTTATATATTATTTCATCAATGTCAATAATTGGAAGAATTTCATCGCGAATTTTTATAACAGGATTCTGATTAATCGAATAAATATTTTCGGTAGTAACATTTACAACCTCGATGATCGAGTTAAGAGGAATTGCAATCTTATCCTTGCCTGTCCTTACAATCATTCCTGGAATAATTGCAAGGGTAAGTGGTAGTTTGATGTTAATTGTAGTCCCTATACCAGGTGATGAATCCAAGTTGATAATACCTCTAAGTTTTGTTACGTTTGTTTTAACGACGTCCATCCCGACACCCCTGCCGGAAATATTAGTTACAATATCTTTTGTAGAAAAACCCGGAAGGAATATCAATTTTAGAATATCCTGTCGACTCATATCATTTAGTTTTTCCCGGGAAATCAACCCTTTTTCAACGGCTTTTTCTTTAATAATTTCAGGATCCATACCCTTTCCATCGTCGACGATTGTAATAATAATATTGTTTCCTTCTTGTTCGGCAGAAAGAGTAACTGTGCCTATGGGTTCCTTTCCGGCTTTTATTCTTACCTCTGGAGTTTCAATTCCATGGTCAAGAGAATTTCTGATTAAATGAACAAGAGGATCATTAATTTCTTCAATCAATGTTTTGTCAAGTTCTGTTTCTTCTCCTTTTAAAATAAGTTTGACTTCTTTACCTGCATCTTTTGAAAGGTCACGAACCAGTCTGGGAAAGCGATTAAATATTTTACCGATTTTAACCATCCTGGTTTTCATTACAATGATTTGTAATTCGTTAATCATATAATCGATCTGCTTGGTTGCATCTATAAGATCATGAGAAAGTTTTGTCCCTTCATAGACAAGGGAAACTTCGGTATTGACCTGAATAAGCCGATTTCTTCCTAAAACCAGTTCAGATGTAATATTTAATAGTTCATCCAATCGTTCAATATCTACACGGATAGTTTTATCGACTATCTTATTGTCCTGATTTTGATTTATAGTTTGTACTGGTTTTACATTTTCTAATTTGCAAGATGGAGATTGAGATACTGGCTCAGAAGTAATCCCATTCATTACGTCTAACACCTTATTTAGTCCCATCAAAACAGAATCTGTTTCACAATCTTCATTAAACTCGGTTTCAATTTTAAATATTAGTTTTTTAATTATATCGTACGCTGAAAGGATACCGTCTATTATAAAGATGTCAATTTTTGCTTCACCCTTACGGAGTTTATTGAGAATATCTTCACATTTATGAGTTACTGCTGGTAATTTTTCAAGTCCGAAAAATCCGGAAGTTCCTTTAATAGTATGAAAATGTCTGAAAATCTGATTGAGTAATTCAATATCATCCGGATGTTTTTCAATTGTGATCAGATCCGAATCCAGTTTTTCTAATATTTCCTTTGTTTCAATCAAAAAACTTTCAAGGATTTCTTTCATACCAGGATCTGTCAGTAATGCATATGTATCTTCTTTACTCATAATTATTTCTATAAAAATAGTTTGTCTATTTCAGTCTGAGATGTTTTCTCATAATGACTATTAACAAGAGAATCAGCAATATCCTGTGCTTCTTTTTTATCGTGATAACGCGCATTTGGATCAAAGGTAGCTCCAGCTACTTTATCAAGAAATGTATCGGCTGGTTCCTTAATATCAGCATATTGAAAATCAGTTATTAAAGAACTTAATTTATTATTGACCGATTCTATCAAATGATTTACTGCAGCTAACTGTTGGGCGGTAATGTCCTGCACCTGTAAAGAAAGTGTAATTCTGTATATTTCTTCTTTAATTTTACTGAAAATATCTTTTTGTTCAGAAGTGACCTGTACATCAGATTCGATATGTTCATATTCACTTATTAATGCCTCATCAAAAAGCTGAAGTTTTATTTTTTCCCATATTTTCCGTCGATTATTGTTTTGATCCGAAATGTGTTCGGATATTTTTTCGGCTTTAGAAAGGTTATTCGAAATCTCGTCCACAAGATCTAGTATCTCGGTTGTTGCAACTTCTGTTGCATTGGTAACATTAATAATTTGATTCGTAGCTTTAGGGATTTTACATGTACTTTCCTCAATTGAAGAATTAATATTCTCCAGTAGTGGAACTGTTTCCCGCATAAATTCTATTATATTCTGAATAATCGGGATGAGCTTTTCGCCATAACGGAATACAGACTTCAGATCATCAAGCTTTGCAAATAAGTCTGTCATGTTGTTTACTTTTTTCATTATATATACCCTTAGGTGTTTGCCAAAATTTGATCTATTTTTTCCCTTAACACATTAGGTGTGAAAGGTTTCACTATATAATTATTTACCTTGGCCTGTAAAGCTTCAATAATATCTTCTTTGATACCTCTAGTTGTAACCATTAAAATTGGAATATTTTTAACGTCACTATGCCCCCTTATTGCTTTAGTCAGTTCAAGCCCGGAAAACACAGGCATATTCCAGTCAGTTATCACAAAATTTACTGAGTTGTCATTTAACAGTTTGTCATAAGCATCTTTACCGTCACATGCTTCGACAAACTGATCAAATCCAAGGTTTTTAAGAGAATTTATTACAATTCTTCTCATTGTGAGGGAGTCGTCTACTATTAAAAATTTTAAAGACATATATTTATTCCATTAATTGAGATATTTCGAAACTTCGTACAAAATTCTTTTGGGGTCAAATGGTTTTATGATATAAGAATTTGCGCCACAGCACAATCCTTTTTCGATATCGTCATTATTCGCCAGCGACGAAAGAATAATAATTGGAATATCTCTGTAAATTTCATTTTCCCTAATGGTTTTAATTAATTCAAATCCGTCTATATTTGGCATATTGAGATCAGTAATAACCAGACTGATATTTTGATTCGGCATTTTCTCTAAGGCCTCCATACCATCAGAGACAGGGATAATTTCGTATCCTTTAGCTAATAATGCGTAGGAAATAAATTTCCGGATCGACGGTGAGTCATCTGCCACAAGAATCATTTTTTTCATTTTTATTCTTTTTTATAACCTATTGTTTTAGGATAACTTATGAGCTTGAATGATTTAGAAATATTCTGAAGCGTTTCAGAATAACCAATAAAAAGGTGACCTCCCCGGTTTAAAGAATTATATAAATTTGAGATAACCTTGATTTTGGAGGAAAGATCAAAATATATAAGTACATTGGCGCAGAAGATAACATCAAAGTTTATCATTGTTCTCATCCCGACATCATCATAAAGATTTAATAATTTAAATGAAACCATTTTTTTTACCTCTGGATCGATTTCATATTCAGAACCATTTATCTTAAAATATTTTTTTAGATAATATTGAGGTGCATTTCTAATTGAATATTCCTTGAAAGTTCCTTTCTTGGCAATTTCAATTACTGCCTGACTAATATCAGTTCCAATAATTTCAAATTCTATATGGGGGTATTTAATTCTCATAAGATCAATAATACAAATTGCTACAGAATAAGCTTCTTCACCTGACGAAGAAGCTGCGCTCCATATTCTTACCTTATTTTTCTGTTGAACTGTCTTTTTTTCTATAATGTCCGGTAAAACTGAAGAAACTAATGCGTCTAACTGTTGTTGATTCCTGAAAAAAAAGGTTTCATTAATAGTAATTGCTTCATAAAGGAATCTTTTTTCAGAAGTTGAAGTTGAATTATTCTTTATATAATCAAAATATTCGGAATAAGAGTTTAATCCTAAGAAACTGATTCTTTTTTTCAGCCTGCTTTCCAAAAGGTATTTCTTATTATCCTGGAAATAAATGCCACAAATATCATAAATATATTTACGCCAGTTTTCAAACATAATGCTGGGCATTTCTGTGTCGCTTGCAGGTTTTGTAAGAGAGACAGAATTATTAAACACCTGCTTATTAAGTTGCATCATCTAAAAACTCTAAATTGATTAAATTTTCAAATCCATTTGCATTGATAATTTCTCTGGCTTTTTCACTTACCATTTCTTCTGAATCTTCTATCATCTTTCTTATTATTTCCTCAGCATTGGGTGAATTGTATTCAACTAATAAATCAATTAATTTCATCCTATTCCACATGCTACCGTCCTCTGAAAGGACATTTGCAAATAGGGCGGCAGTTTCTTTATCCAGTTTAAATAACAGTTCAACTGATAATATTCTAATTTCTTCATCCGGATAATTTAATAGACTTATTAAAACAGATACTATTTCTCTGAGTTCGACATTTTTGAGGTTTTTCTCAGTCTCGGGTTTATCCATTAATATATCATTAACGAGACTTAATAAGTGAAATATGTTTGATGGCCCCTCTTTTAATATTTCAGCAATATGGGTAATAATAAAAGATGAGTTTTGTTCAAGTTTCTGTTTAAGCAAATCTAAAAGGTTTTCATTTAGTCCATAATTACGCAAACAAACCATCGTGCTTTCTTTGTCATTAAACTCCACTAACATTAATATAGCAATATCCCTAATCTCCTCATCTGCTTCTGTAATAGCTTCCATTATCAGATTTTTCATTTTTTCATCAAATGGAATATCAAAATTATATTTTGTTTTAAGAAGAGAAATTGACTTTAAAATAGTCCATGAAAGCGGGCCTTTTGATTCATTAAGTTCAGATAAAAGGAAAAAGAAAGTCTCTTCATCCCCAGTTCTACCAAGGCTTTCAATGATAATATATTTTTCTAATTCATCAACTTTGTTATCAATTGAATAAAGGAAAGAGAGAATTTCCGGTGATCCTATTTTTCCCAAAGACTCGATTATAGCCGGATCAAACAAACAATTTTTACCATAAAGCGAAATTAATTTCCCGACTGCTATTTCACTTTTAATATTTCCAAGTGTTTCAATACACGACAAAATTACATTATCATTTTTTGATTTGTCCAAAATCGTGAGTAATTCTCCTTCACAAATATTTGATCCTATTATTCCTAATACATCAATTATAAACTTCAAATCATCACTATTTTTAGAATTATTTAGAAATTTAATTAAATGATTCAATGACCTTTCCCCGAATTTAACAAGAAGCTCTCCTGAATAATTACGGATTGATATATCCGATGAAGAAATCAATTCTATAATTTTTTGTAAAATCTCATCGTTATCATATTTTAATAGTATTTCACCAGCCAAATATCTTAAATTCCTATCCCCCTCAGATAATAGCCTGGTTAACTCAAACAATTCCTCGTCCCCAAGAGTGCATTCCATTATCTCATGAAGTATTTCAAACTTTTCTTCAGAGTTTGAGGATTGTAATTTTTCAGCTAGTTTCAATTTTTCAGACATATTTTGTTTTTTCTATATTATCGGAACATTTCAAAATTAATTAACACTTACTCAAAGAAAATGCCTGTAATTTTTTTAATAATATCAACAATTTGATAAAATATTTGGTTATATATAACCAAATGCTAATTGTTGTGCATTATTGAGCCAGTTATTTAATTAAAGGATTTAAAGATTTTTGCGATAATAGATCAATGTCTTAAGAAAATAAATCGTGGAAGAAGAAAAGCTAATAGAAGATTTGGATTTAGATGCCCGATATATTCAAACAAATGAATTTTACCGGGTAGCAAAAGAATTGTTTCAGTTTGATAGAAACAAAGGGGAAAACTACAACCAAAAGAAAAAAAATTGTTTGGAGTTTTATTCATTTAATCTGCCAGTTGAATTTAACAATTATTTTATCCGATTAGAAGACGCGCCATTATTTTTTACATTTGGGACAAAATTTCTTTTATATCTTGAAGAATTCCTTAGGTTTAATTTCCCCCAGAAAGTTTACGGTAATTATTATCAATTGATAAAAGATTTTTATTATAAATGGAATCAGGTAAAATATCCTGAAGAAAAAAGATATTTTGCATCATCTATCCTGAATTATTATGAAAGAGATTCAAATAAAAATAATTTCCTTAGTAGTGTTTTTACAGGAATAATTTTCTGCTTTGATTCTAATGTACGGAATGTAGCAAGTGGTTTATATCTATTTAACAAAACCACACAAATCATTGATGGCTTAAAACTGAATGAGAATAACAAAAAAGAATTACAATGCCTGATAGAGATATATTCCGGTTTCGGAAATTTGCTCATAATGAAATACGAAGAAGCTAAAGAAAGTTTTAACAGAGCCCTATCAATTAACCCAACTAGTATTACGGCCAAATATTACCTGGCCTATAGCGAAAGCAAATTAACTTATTATAATATAACCGAAAAATTAATTACTGAGATATTTGAATATGATATATCTCGATTGAGTTATACCATCGAATCCAATAACCCGCTTGTTTTTAATTATTTTCTAAACAATCTGCTTTTTAAAAATATCTTTTATGAGGAGATATTCGCTGATAATCTTTCTACAATATTGAAGGTAATACAGGTTCAGAAAAATGAGCTTAGTATCCATCCTAAAGAATTATTATTATTAATGGATGACCTAAAAAAGATTGAATTAAAAAATATTGAAAAAGAGAAAACCAAAAAGGAACTAGAAAACATTGACGAAATGTTGAGGCTAAATATTGATTCGAAAAATATTCTATTGTTAAAAGTATTTCCAACAATAATTAATAAAATCAAATCAATCATTGAATTAATTGTTGAGTCCATAAAATCCTGCTATCTTGAAGAAATTAAGGAAAATCTATTTCCATTGGATAAGGAAATTCAGGAAAAACTGAATAATATAAGCCAGCTAAGAACAGAACTAGAGGAAACAAAAAAACAATCGAAAAGCAACCTGGAAGAATCAACAACAAATGAAGAGAGAGAGTCTTTATATAATATCAAATTGATAGAAGGAAAAATTGAGAATTTGTCACTTGAAAGCAAATATAACCCAATGAATGCTTTCAAAAACACGATGATGTATACAATCATTATCTCCTTTATTAGTTCATTATTAGGAGGGTGTGCAGGATATTCGAACATGTATATTAAATCAAGCGGAGAGTTGAATTATATTTTATCAGCAATTATTATCAATGGATTTAAGTGGGGAATATTTGCGCTGTTTATTGGTTTTTTGATTTCTGTATTCACAGCAAGTGTTTCAATTATAGAAAGATCCAATAAAAAGCAAAAATTATTAGCAAGAATAAAATACCTCAAAAATAAATCCGAAATTGAAAAACAAAGACTGCAAGAGCGTTTTCAGGCAAAAGAGAAATCAATGATAGATAATCTAAATGATAGAATAAGTGATTTGCAAAATCGAATCGAAAATATTAGACAAAGTAAAAAAAGTCTTGAAGTCCAATTACGAAATGGAGCAGAGAGCAAAATTGCTGAAGAAACAGAGCCATTTAGGTTAATAATTGAAAAATTTGGCTGAAATTAGCCATTTTGAGAATATAATGCATATTTCCCCCTCCTTTTTAATTTATTCTCCAAATATTATTTGGCATTCATTTGGTTAATTCTCTTATTAACTGTAATTAATAAAATATAAAAATTTATTCGAAAAGAGAATTGAATGCTCCTAAATTCACAAAAACTTTTAGTTTCCAATGACCTTGGATTGATAACTTCAAATCAGCCCGACACGAAAAATATTTTTGTAACTCAGCCTTCTTTACCCCCTTTAGAAGAATTTATAAAATATCTCGAGGATATCTGGGTAAGTAAGAAATTAACTAATAAAGGGAAATATCATGAATTATTTGAAAAAGAATTGGCAGATTTTCTTGGCGTAAAATATGTGTCATTATTTGCAAATGGGACTTTTGCTCTTATTACTGCGTTGCAAACTTTAAGAATTACCGGAGAAGTAATTACAACTCCCTTTAGTTTTGTAGCAACTACACATGCACTTCATTGGAATGGTATAACACCGATTTTCGTAGACATAGAGTCTGAATATTGTAACCTTGATCCCCGAAAAATTGAAGCTGCCATTACTCCAAAAACAACTGCTATTCTCCCGGTTCATGTTTATGGTAATCCGTGCGAATGCCAAAATATTCAAGAAATAGCGGATACTTACGGACTAAAAGTAATTTATGATGCATGTCATGCATTTAATGTCAAGTTAAATGGTAATTCTATTTTAAATTATGGCGATCTTTCAATCCTGAGCTTTCATGCAACAAAAGTATTTAACACTTTTGAAGGCGGTGCAATTATTTGTCATGATGAAAAAACAAAAAAACGTATAGATTTTTTGAAAAATTTCGGTTTTGCAGACGAGGTTACAGTAGTAGCTGCTGGGATTAATGCAAAAATGAATGAATTTCAAGCTGCTTTAGGGTTACTCCAGTTACAATATATAGATCAGGCACTGGCCAGAAGAAAAGAAATTGCGGAAATTTATAAAAGTGAATTAGCCGGACTTGCGGGGCTTAGGACACTTCACAATATTAAGGATGTAACCCATAATTATTCCTACTTCCCTATTTTTATTAATAAAGAAACATTTGGAACCGGACGAGATACAATTTATAAAAAGTTAAAAGAAATAAACATATACTCCCGAAGGTACTTCTATCCATTAATTAGTCAATTTCCAATGTATAAAAATCTGGAGTCAGCGGTTAAAGGAAATTTGAAGGAAGCCGAGAAAATTTCAGAAGAAGTATTATGCCTACCAATCTATCCCGGATTGGAAACAGTTGATATATTAAGAATCATCAAAATTATTTATAATTCAAAGGAGTCTTGTTGAATAATAAAAAACATTCAAAAAGCATATTTAATTTTCAGCGGCTATAAAATTTTTATGCAGTAAAAATGATTGGAATTAATAGAATATCTGAATGATGGGGACCATGACTCAAAATGGAAGACGAACTTAAAAAATATATTTTTTCAGTAAATCCTGAATTGATTTTACAGAAGACTAATATTTTTACTTAAAAGGAAAAAACTATAACATGGGTAAAAACAAATTATTAGATAAAGAGAATGATAATAGCTCAATACCTGTTGTCAGCATTTGTTGCATAACCTATAATCAAGATGAGTATATAGTTCAGGCAATTGAAGGATTCCTCTCACAAAAGACTACTTTTCCAGTCGAAATTATTATTTATGACGATGCTTCGACTGATAAAACAGCAGAAATAATCAAAGATTATTGTAAAAAATATCCCAATATTTTTGTTCCACTTATTCAAACTGAAAACCAATACTCCAAGGGATTGTCCCCCTCTGCCACATTTACCTGGCCCAAAGCTAGAGGGAAATATATTGCTCATTGCGACGGAGATGATTACTGGACTGACGCTTATAAACTGCAAAAACAAGTTGATTTTTTAGATAAAAACAAAAAATGTACAGAGTGTTTCACAAACACATATAATTATTATCAAGACACAGGAAAAAAACTTGATTATTTACGTGAACATTTTAATGCTCCAATAAAAAAATTTTATTCTACAGCAGAGCTGATAAAAGATAACTTTATTCCTACAGCTTCATGTATGTTTCGGAATATCCTTCAGCAAGAAGATTATAAAATTATATTTAATACTCCACTGATGAAAGATTGGGTTTTGCATCTCCTACTCAGCCAGCGTGGAGCTATTGGATATATAGACGAAATAACCAGTGTAAGAAGGGTTCATTCTGGTGGAATTATTTCTATGAAGCCAAAGAATGTCGTTCTTAATTTACGGATTCAGAATTATGAATATATAAATAGAATGCTTGGCTTTAAGTACGATAGACAGATAAAAGAATATATCGAATCGCATAAAAATACAATAAAACAGATTTTATCAGAAGAAAACTCCGTAATTAAATTAAATCAATTTGTAAACGCAACCCAGGGAATTAGCAAAGAAGATTATTGCTTGGCTATTTTCACCCCGATGACAGGAGTAGTTTCTGAAACCTTTATTACTAACCACATAAAGTATCTGGCTCCTGGCAAAACTGTTGTATTTACAGGAAAAAGAACTAACTCTCTGAACTTTGATGTTCCTGTAATATTAGCACCTATTGTGTATAATTCAGATAAACTTTCAAAGGAAGTAGAGGATGAAATAGTTAAACTGTTTAATAAACTTAAAATTTCATGTATATTATTAGAATACGGATGTGAAGGGACAGGAATTGTAGAATTAAATTTTCTTAAGCTGCATTTACCTCTTTATGTTCATTTCCACGGATACGATGCTTCTCTGATGTTAAAAAATAATGCAATTGTTGAATATTATAAATGGATGGGTGGGATTGCTACTGGTATTATTGCAGTCTCTAACAAAATGAAATCAAAATTAGTTGCAACTGGAATTCCAGAGGAAAAGATATCTGTAATACCGTATGGAGTTAACATACAAGGTCAGAGGCCATCCATTCCGCCAGAACCCCCCGTTAAACTTATTGCAGTTTCAAGATTGGTTGCAAAAAAAGGAATTTTCTATCTATTAAAAGCTTTTCTAAAAGCAAAATCACTTGCTCCTGATATAATACTTAATATCATTGGAGAAGGATCTCTTCGTCCTGAGATTGAAGAATTTATAAGCACAAACGACCTAAATAAATCTGTTTCCCTTTTAGGAGCCCTACCACATGAAATAGTAAAGAGGATGATGAATGATTCTCATATTTTCATTCAACATTCCATAACTGACCCGATTACCGGAGATGCAGAGGGATTGCCAAATACAATATTAGAAGCCGCTGCTGTCGGACTTCCTATTGTTTCAACTTTACATGAAGGTATTCCGGATGCAGTTGACCATGAAAAGACGGGATTTCTTGTTCAGGAATTTGATGTTGCTACAATGGCAGAATATATTGCTTCTTTATCTCTCAATTCTTCTCTCAGAGAAAAAATGGGCACCTTAGGAAGAGAGAAGATGTCCAACGACTTTCATTTGAATGGTCAGATTCAAAAGCTACAATCGTTAATGGGTCTTCCCAAAGGAGAATTTAGTAACAAATTTGATGAGCCTATACTTGAAAATATTCCAACAGAACCAATAGCTCCATTCATTTCAATTTGCATTCCTACTTATAACAGGACTAAATATCTTGGCGAAACCATTCAGCACGTATTAAACCAAACATACTTTAATTACGAGATAGTAGTTGTAGACGATGGATCTACTGAAGATACTGAAGCGATAATAAATAAATTTAGAGATGAAAGGATACGATTCATAAGGAAAGAACATACTAATGCTGCTGATACAAGGAACCGCTGTATTGATGAATCAAGAGGAGAATTCATATTGTGGCAGGATGACGATGATTATCCTGACCCGGAACTTCTTGCTGAATATGTAAAGACATTGAATCTGTTGCCGGATCTAGATATAGTTTATTCATACCATAGGGTTCATGGAGTTGGGTCAGACAAAACTTGGTTACGTAGGTATGATGACTGGTACTTTAACCGCTCTAAACTTGCCGAAAGCCTTTTGTGTGGTCCTCAGTTTATGTTTTGCGGTGGCCTCTACAAAAAAAACATTTATAATCAGATAGGTAAATTTAATACAAAGTTTATCAGAGCTCATGATTATGAATTGGCATTCAGGATAGCCTTAAATGAAAATTTAAAATTGAAGCTAGTGCCAAAAATGCTTTACAACTACCGGGAGTTTGAAAATGGCACTTTGTCCGGTTCTCTTAAGAACAAGGATTGCCGTTTCGAATGGGCTATACTTAACAAGGTTTTATCTTTGGACCAATTTAAAAGGAAATACTCAGAAGATAAATTAGCAGTGGCTCAATGCGCTGCATTTTATTTTACACTTGCTCGCCGATATTCACAACTGAATTGTATACCTAAGACCATTGAACTTCTTGAAAAAAGCATAGCACTAAAAACTGATGACGAAGCCATCTCTTTTCTAAGTGAAACCAGATATATGCTAAACAATTTGATGCAAAAAAGAAAGGAAGTGCTTTCCTTTTTGAAAAAGGACAAGAACAATAAAGAATTAAGTTCTTATCTTGATATTATTGATAAATTTATTAGCCCATTCGACCAAAACAAATTTTTCCCTGAGAATGACGATTCTGTAAAAGGATATTCTTCTTCAATAATCAAAAATGATTATTCTAACAAGTTGAACCATCAAACACTTTATCAGACATCAAATGTTGAAACAGCACATAAATTAATAGGGAATGGTCTTTTAACTGCCAATAAACTAGAAGAGAATAATCGGAATCCACTTAATATTGTGGCTATTATCTCTGCTTATAATGAAGGGGATATAATTAATCATGTTATCGGGAATTTAATTAACAATGGTATTCTCGTTTATTTAATTGACAATAATTCTACTGACAACACTTATGAACAAGCAAGTTATTGGTTGGGAAAAGGTTTACTGCATATAGAAAAATTTCCTGATGATTGTGGTTATCCTGCCAGAAGCAAAAAAGAATATGTATGGGGGGATATATTAAAAAGAAAGGAAGAAATTTCTTATCAACTTAAAGCTGACTGGTTTATTCACGCTGATGCAGACGAATTCCGGGAAAGCCCTTTTCCGGGGACTAATCTAGCAGAAGGAATAGCAATTGTTGATAACTGGGGTTATAATGCTATTAATTTCGAATTATTCAATTTCAGGCCCACAGATAATTCATTTAAAGAGGGAGATGATGTTAGGCAATATCTGAAACATTTTGAACATGGTCAATGGTTTGATAGAAACCAGATTAAAGCATGGAAAAAGCAACCACAAAAGATTAATTTGGTTTCATCCGGAGGACATATTGTTCAATTTCCGGAATGCAAAATATTTCCAGTCCCTTTCATTTTAAGACATTATCCTATCAGAAGCGATATTCAGGGAAAAAGAAAAGTGTTTAAGGATCGGCTCCCCCGTTTTTCAAAAGAGGAAAAAGCCATCGGATGGCATGTCCAGTATGATACAATAAGTAAAAAAGAAGAAACGTTTTTATACAATTCTGATGATTTAACCGAATATGATGAAATAAAAATTAAAACTGCACTTCTTATAAGTGCCCTGAGAAGACTTGTATTATCCCAAATACCTTACTCAGAATCAATTAACCTGGGTGAAAATATCAATCAACAAAAAATGGACGATCTGCTGATAATCATATATATTATGGACAAGCATCCAGAATATATCCGGGGTGATCATAGCATTGTATTTTGGGATTTAGTGAATAAAATAAAAAAAGAAGAAAATTTAGTACTAAACACATTATATGACTCGCGGCAGAAAGAAAGAATAGCCAAGAAACAAAAGGATTGTTCTATTTCGGTTATTATTCCAGTATTTAACAAAATTCAATTTACACTAAAATGTTTGGATTCAATCTCCCGAGCTTATAATAGGGAAGACAATTTTGAAATTATCATTGTCGATAATGCTTCTACGGATGGAACTAAAGAGTTTTTAAAATTTGCTGAGATTATTTATCCCAATCTTCGCGTTATTACAAATCTAGTTAATATAGGTTTTGCGAAAGCCAATAATCAAGGAGTTAAAGATGCTCAGGGAGAATATGTGATATTCCTTAATAATGATACGGTGGTACAGAACGGATGGATAGATAATCTAATTTCAATTATTGACAATGATAAATCAGTGGGGGCTGTTGGTTGCAAACTATTGTTCCCTGATGGATTTATTCAACATGCCGGCGTAGTAATATTTGAAGATAAATCAAGTCCCGAAGCCCCTCTTATAGCTAATCATGTCTACTGTAAGAGTCCTGCTAATTTACCGGAAGCTAATCAATTAAGAACGTATCAAGCTCTCACAGCGGCATGTCTTTTAGTGCGCAAATCAGCATTTAACAGAGTTGATGGATTCGATGAAGAATACTGGAATGGTTATGAAGATGTTGATTTATGTTTCAAACTCAGACAAGATGGGTGGAAACTTGTTTATCAACCGACCAGTGTAGTCTTCCATTACGAATCCAAGAGCGGATCGGAGCGATTTTCAAAATTATCACAGAATACAGAAAGACTTAATATAAAATGGAATCATAAGATTATACCTGATTTTGTGGTTGCGAAAGATGGGAAAATCTCTGATGCGAAAACACTTCAAGTTAAAGAATATGTAAGTCCGGGCAAAAAGGAAGTAACACCAAAACAATCCAGAACTTTTGATATATCTATTATTGTTCTTACATTTAACGGATTAAAGTTTAGCAAAGAATTTTTAAATTCCATTGATAAACACACAAGCGGAAATTATGAAGTTATAATTGTTGATAATGCAAGTACGGATGGAACAATTGATTTCCTTAAAGAAACACAGAAGAAACATTCTAATTATAAGTTAATTCTCAACAACGAAAATCTTGGCTTTCCGACGGCCGTCAACCAGGCCATTAAAATTTCTACAGGGAAATATCTTTTAATAGCAAATAACGATATTGTTGTTACTAAACGATGGCTTGAAAGGATGGTCAAGGTTGCAGAATCAAATATGCAGATAGGTATTGTCGGACCAACAAGTAATGCAGTAAGCGGAGTTCAATTAGATAAAAATGCTTCTTATAAAAATATAAGTGAACTACCTGCATATGCGGCAAAAGTCAGGAAGCAGAATGCTGACCAGTTAATGGTGTTCCCAAGAGTAGCATTTTTATGCACTCTTATAAAAAAAGAAGTTATCGATAAAATTGGCGGTCTTGATGAAAGATTTTCACCTGGAAACTTTGAGGATGATGATTTCTGTTTGAGGGCTCAGCTAGCCGGGTATAAGACCATTATAGCTAAAGATGTATTTATTCATCATTATGGCTCTAAAAGTTTTACGGCCAATGGAATTGAAAAATATGCTGAAAGATTAAGAATTAATGAGGGTGTTTTCATAAATAAATGGGGAGTCAATCCTGATGACATCTGGATCAGAGGGAAAGAATTCAAAAAAAGAAATTACAGATTTCCGTTAAATATAAATCCCGCAACAGAAAAATATGAACGGGCACTTATCTATATTGAGGATAAAGAATATGAGCAGGCGCTGGCAAATTTAGATGAAGCAATTGAAAATTTTTCTGACGTATTGGGAATGAATATCAGATTTGATCAACTGTTAAACCTTAGTGGCAACATAGCATTAGTAATTAATAATCATGAAGCAGCCAAGTCATGTTTTGAAAAGGAATTAAATTATAACCCTTCTTCATCCTCGGCATGTAAAGGACTAGGCGATATCTTTTTTATTAAAGAAGAATTTGAGGCGGCGAAATCAATGTATGAATGGGCAATCAAGAATGACCCAAACAATTTGAAAGCTGTTAACAGACTTAGCGCGGTCAACCATTTGCTGGGTTTAAATGACAGTCACAATTCATTGTCAGCGACCAAACAGGTTTCCGAGTTTGACAATTTATTCATAGAGGCATACAATCTTTATGAATCAGGTGATTACAAAATGGCCATGGGAAAGGTTACTAAGGCTGTAAAACATTTTACCCCAAATGAAACAATGATTACCAAAGAAGATATCTACATATTGATTGGGAATATTTGTTTATCATTAAATGAATTGGAAAACTCAAAAGCAGCATTTGAAACAGCCCTGAAAAGCAATCCACAATCTTCTGAAGCATGTTTTGGCCTGGGTATGATATTTTACCAATACAGTCAGGTGAATGAGGCCAAGACTATGTTCGAATGGGCTGTAAGAAATAATCCCGGTAATAAACCAGCAATTAATGTTTTAAATGAATTAAATGGCAAAATAATGGAAAGTGTGGAGATACCAGTTGAAAATGAATGCTAAAGAGGACACTCTAAGATGATCACCTTAAGTATGATTGTAAAAGATGAGGGGAAATACCTTAGAGACTGCATCACTTCTGTTTCTGGTATAGTTGATGATATTGTTATCGTTGATACCGGATCAACCGACAACACAATTGAAATAGCAAAGGAATTCGGTGCCAGAATATTCCATTTCCCCTGGATAAATGATTTTGCAGCTGCAAGAAACTTTGCCTTGGATCATACAGATAATGGATGGATTCTTTATCTTGATGCTGATGAAAGATTATCTCCTTCATCCGTCAAAGAACTTAAAAAAATCACATCTTCTTTTCCGTCAAAAGCATATCATTGTAATGTCATTAGTCTTTCAGAAAAAGACACTCCCTCCCAGGTAATGATGTATCCGCGTCTGTTTCCAGCCCGGAAGTCTGTTCGTTTTGTCGGCAAAGTTCATGAGCAGATTGAAGACTCTATTCATAGAAATAAAATACCAATATTAATTTCGAAGATTGAAATTATACATATCGGTTATAATCTTCCCAGAGAAGAACTTAAATTAAAAGCAAAAAGAAATCTTCAATTATTATTTGAAGAATATAAGAATAATCCATCGGCATATATTTCATACCAGATAGCTCAAACATATGGAGTACTGAATGATCCCATAGCAGAAAAATATTTTGGTGAAGCCATAGAAAAAGGCCTGGACAGAAATGAATATAAATCTATTGCCTACCGGTTTATGGCAATTAAAAACGCTGAACGATCTAATATTAAAAAGGCTGAAGAATTAATTCTACTAAGTCTTTCAGCAGATAAAAACCAGCCATCAACATTAATTGGAGCAGCAAACATATATCTTATACTAAAAGATTTTGGAAAAGCTTCTGAGTATATTCTTAAGGCACATAATATTAATGATGAAATATCTAAAGGGAAAGGTTTTTCTTTTCAAACCGCCTATCTGGATAATGATTCTATTTGTATATACGGCTTACATATTGCTATTGGGGCAGATAACAAAGAATTATTTCGATTCTTTTTTACAAGGTTAAAAGAAAATAATCATATTGTCTTTAATCTTTTTAATCTTATCATTAACAATATGTATATTGGCCCGGAAGCTATAAAAATATCGATACAATCCCTTACAGAAAAATATCTGGATGCATTAATAGCAGCCCTAAAAAATTATTCTTATACAGAATGTAAAACACATTTATTAACTGCATTGTCGGTAAAATTTCCCCGAAATCCAAAAGTTTTAATTCCATATGGTATTGTTTTGTCTGAAAGCGGAAAACCGATAGAAAGTGTGAACATTTTTGAATCAGCCATAATAAATGACCCTGACAACCCGTCAGTAGTATTTTATCTTATATCAGCTTACTTGAGAACCAATAACATAGAGCATGTAAAAAACCTTGTATTGAATGCCGAAAAACAATTTTCGGCGTTGCCGGCTGTTATTTCCAGGCTTGAACTTGTGAAGCAAAAACTTTTTTTAATTACAGGCTAAACTTTTTTTAACACCTTCCGATAATATAACCAAGACTTAGTTCTTACTTAATAACAAAAGGGTATGGATACCCTAAATCACAAAACACTTAAAATTACATGGAGGTAATTTATGTCATTCAGTATAAATACAAATCTCGGCGCGCTAACTGCATACAATGCATTAGCCAAAGTTAATGATCAAACCCAGAAAGCTCAGACAGCTCTTGCCACAGGCCAGAGAATTAACAGTTCTGGTGATGATACTTCAGGTTACAGGGTAGGCAAAGAACTTCAGTCAAAGATTGCCTTAATGACGGCTTCTCAGGGTAATATCGATTCTGCAAAAAACATGCTTTCTACAGCTGAATCAGCTCTTTCCAACGTAAATGATCTTCTTACACAGATTAAAGGAGAAGTTGGTGGAGCAAATGATCCATCTAAGAACGGTTCTGCAATTGCAAAAGACGTAATGGCTCTGGGAGATGAAATTTCATCTATCTTTACAAACACAAAATTCAATGATACTTCATTATTGACAGGCGCCTCTGCCGACCTGAAATTCAAGTTCTCAACAGGTGCTACTACTAGTGATACCATTACCTTAGATCTTAGTTCATTAAATAAACTAGATCTTAGTTCAATCGTTAGCACTGGAGGTCTTACTTCCGCTACTGTTGCAAGCGTAAATGTAGACACTCTTCAGTCTGCAGTTGAAGATGCGTTGGGTACTATAGGTAACTACAACCAAAGGCTTAACGTAAAAAGTGATTATCTTACTTCTGCAATAAGTAATGCCCAGGCATCTGTAAGCCAAATCTTCGATACCGATATGGCAAAGGGACAGTTAGATGCAACTAAAGGCAGTATCAGCGGTCAGATTTCGACGTCCATGCTGTCTCAGTTGAATTCAGCGCCCAGCCAGATCATGAAACTATTCCAATAACATTTTCTGGAGTTACCCTCCCGGATTTACCGGGAGGGATTTTTCTTAACATCTAACGAAAAAATGGAATATCTAAAATGCTAAACTATTCATCTCAAAACTCCCGGAATAGACTAAATCAATATCAGATGAAAGAAATAATGGAAGCTAATCCACAGCAGCTTCTTATCAAAACATATGATTTTGCGATCCTTAACTGTAACAAAAAAAATCTTGCAAAAACTAATGCTGCCCTGCAGGAATTAATAAATGCTTTAAGATTTGATAACCAATGCAGGGAAATATCAACAGGATTTTATAGACTATATCTCTTCTGCCAGGAGGAGATGAGAAAAAAACATTATGATATTGTGCTTAAAATCCTAACTGAGTTAAGAGAATCCTGGATTAACGCATTTAACTCGTTAAAATAAAATGTCTGACTTTAGCCTAACATCTGCTCAAATTGATTCCCTGGTCACTGCATATACAACGACCCAGAATACAAATTTACTTGATCCGTATACTACAAGACAGACAAAATACAAGGATATGATTAGTTCATATGACGGTATTACTACAAACCTAACTACCTTTAAAGGTACCTTGTCAAAACTTCAATTAACCGGATCAGATTCCATATTAGCAAACAAAACTGTTTCCTCCTCAGACACTACCGTCTCTGCCACTGCTAATGCTTCAGCTGTAAACGGCAGCTATGAGGTCACAACTAACCAACTCGCCAAATCGGATAGTTTTGTTTCGGGAACCTATGCTAATGCACAAGCCAGCAGTCTAACCGCAGGAACCCATACTTTTGTAATTAAAACCGGAGACGGCAGTAATCCCGATATGACGAGCACAGTTCAGGTTACTTTCGGGGCCAGTGAAACTAACCTGACTGCCATGCAAAAAATAAGGGACGCAATAAACAACGATCAGGCTGTTGTTCAGTCCACTGCAAAAACCGCTTCCGATTCTTATACCGGCGGTCCTGCTTCGTTTAAAATAAATCTTACCGGAACTTCTATCACAAATCCTAAAGGGACTGACACTGTTATATCTGTAAAGGGCGGAGGAACTTACAGCGATTTGTTAGATGAAATTGTCAGCACGATAAAGGCAAGTAACATTGGTGTAACCGCCCAAAAAGTGACCGATTCTTCTGGCAAAGTATCTCTTAAATTAACAGTTAATGATAATTCCAATAACATTTCTATTGCTAATGAAAGTGGATTTGATGTTGTTTCAGACCTGGGAATTGCCACTACAAAGGAAAAATCCGCTGCAGGTTTGCTTTCTGCCTCAACTATTCCAACTGATATTTCGGATTCACAATTCACTCTTGCGACTCAAAATTCCGGGTTAGATTATAGAATTAAATCTATAAGCGATTCAGCAGGCAGCAGCGCTTTGGACAGTATTGGATTAAATTTGGGCACAAGCAGGCCGACATTCGATCAGACCACTTCACCCGTAACAGGGGGATATGTATATTCTGATACTACAGCCGCCAATAATAAATTAAATGCAAAGTTTGTTTTTAACGGAATAAATATTCAAAGAGATTCAAATACCATAACTGATCTTTTACCTGGAGCAACAATTAATCTTAAGGGAATTACCGCTGCCGGTGATCCGCCGGCTGCTCTTACTATTGGAATGGATGTCACTACTAATTTAGCAACCATCAATAGTTTTATTTCTGGTTTTAACAGTCTTTATACATTATTGAAAACGGACAGCGACCGTACTTTGGGAGCATTGTATTGCGATCCGAATGTGACCTCGATGCTTTCAGTTCTTTCCGCAACCGGGACATCAGCAGTGCCAGGAATTGATCCGTCAACAATTAATTGCCTGAGCAAACTCGGAATTAGCTTCAGCGGTTCAACAGGTTTGTCAATTAGCGATAATACCTTATTGCAATCATGCCTTGCAAATCAAAGTTCAGAAGTTGAGGCTCTTTTTAACTCAACAAATGGAATAGGAAATACTTTGTATAACAAACTAAACCCATTTCTGGGCGCAGGTGGTTATCTGCAAAAAAGCGAAGATTCTATAAATTCGAATCTGAAATTTGTGACTGACAAAATTACTGCTAACACAGCAACAATTAAAAAAAGTGCTGATGACCTCCGTTCCCAATATGAAGACCTCCAGGTACAGCTTGCTTCATTAACACAATCTCAAGATGTTTTTAATTCTTTATTTAAATAGTTTATGAATAAACATACAGTTGAACTCAGGTCGACACTTCTAAGGATCCATAAGGATCTTCAGGACATTAATAATGCTGATTTTGACACGAAAATCTCAAATATTAACAGTCGCCTGAGTTTTGTTAAGAATTTTAGTGAAAATGCAAAAAAAGAGATGGGTAGTGAGGCTTTTGGACAAATTAAAAAGGATTTGATGCCAGTAATTAAACTTATCAATGATTTTTTCGATAATGTTATAAATAGAATTACCATCGAGAGCAATGGGCTCTTAGGGGAAATTAAGAAAACAGAAAATAAGAAAAAGATAAATAGTTATCGGAGTTATGATGAATATTAAATCTGTAAACGGCAGTCTTCCTTACATTCCTAATCTTGATAATAAGAAAAAGGACAGCAAGGATATTGAAAAATCAGGCGATAAACTTGAAATTTCAAAAGAAGCTCTAAAAATCAAAGAAAATAGTGGGGAATTGAATAAAATGGATGTTGTTAAGTCCAGAATTCAAAGTAAATTTTATGATTCTGACGAGGTTATAAATTCAGTTGCCGAAAAAATATTAAAAGAGTTCTGAAAATAACTAAATATTTTTATATATTAAAAGAGTAAAAATGTATCTATAACTTTTACTTTTTTAATGTT